>Ga0181536_10001106_pt1 | contig 32051 bp, 29 predicted proteins | sample PEATcosm2014_Bin_41_FD_121105 | JGI IMG/M metagenome (GOLD analysis project Ga0181536, IMG submission 121105) | Peatland microbial communities from MTU Mesocosm Facility, Houghton, MI, USA - PEATcosm2014_Bin17_60_metaG | ecosystem: Environmental > Terrestrial > Soil > Wetlands > Peat | place...
CCTCACCGCCACTATCTCCGCCACCGGCGCGGGCGAGATCTGGGTTACCCATGGCCAGGAGGATGCGCTGGTGTACTGGTGCGTGTCGCGCGGGCTGAAGGCGCGGCCGCTCGATATCGCCGGTTATGGCGAGGAGGATGAGGAATCCGTCATTCCGGGGCCGAGCGCAGCGAGGAGCCCGGAATCCATATCCACCGATCGCGAAAATTCTGCACCAACTGTGGTTATGGATTCCGGACAGCCGCTGCGCGGCTTCCGGAATGACGAAAGCGGTGAAGAGGAATGAACCGATTCGCCGAACTTCTCGACCGCCTCGCCTATGAGCCCGCGCGCAACAACAAGCTGCGGCTGATGACCGACTATTTCCGCTCGACGCCCGATCCCGAGCGCGGCTGGGCGCTCACCGCGCTCACCGGCGCGCTGAGCTTCCCCTACGCCAAGCCAGGTTTAATCCGCAGCCTGATCGCCGAACGCACCGACCCGGTGCTGTTCGAACTGTCCTACGATTATGTCGGCGATCTTTCCGAAACGGTTGCGCTGATGTGGCCGACTCGTTTTCCCTCCCCCCTTGTGGGGGACGGTAGGGAGGGGGGTCGGGAGGCGATGCACGGAAGTGGACTGTTGCACTCGTTCTCGTCTTCACTTGCGCAAGACCTCTCGACCCCCACCCCTATCCCCTCCCCACAAGAGCCTGCACTCGGGCGCGCGCAAGCGCGACCCGGGTGGGGAGGGGAAGAGCGAGCACCCGGCGAACTAACACTCACCTCCGTCATCGAAACCCTCTCCACGCTCGGCAAGGCGCAACTGCCGAAGCAGCTCGTGCACTGGCTCGATACGCTCGACGAGACCGGTCGCTGGGCGCTGATCAAGCTTGTGACCGGGGGCTTGCGGATCGGCGTTTCGGCGCGGCTTGCGAAAGCCGCGGTCGCGGCGCTAGCCGACAAGGATGTGCAAGAAATCGAGTTGGTCTGGCCCGGCCTCGCGCCGCCCTATCGCGAGCTGTTTGCCTGGCTCGAAGGCCGCGGCGACAAGCCGGCTAGCGGCGACCCGGCGCCGTTCCGGCCGCCGATGCTGGCGCACGCCCTCGATGACGCCGACCTTGCCGCGCTCGATCCCACCGAATTCGTGGCCGAATGGAAATGGGACGGCATCCGCGTCCAGGCCATCGCCGCGCCCCCACCCTACCCTCCCCCGCAAGCGGGGGAGGGTAGGGTGGGGGTCGCGCGGCTCTACTCGCGCACCGGCGAGGACATTTCGAAAAGTTTTCCGGATCTCCTCGACGCGCTACACCTGTCCGGTGCCATCGACGGCGAACTCCTGATCATGCGGGATCGCCGGGTGCAGTCGTTCAACGTGCTGCAGCAGCGGCTCAATCGCAAAACCGTTACGCCGAAGCTGATCGCGGAATTTCCCGCGCACCTGCGCGCCTACGATCTTCTCGCCGACGGCGACGAGGATTTGCGCGAGCGTCCGTTCGCCGAGCGCCGGGCGCGACTGCAGAGCTTCGTCGCGCGGCTCGGCGAGGCGCGCGTCGACCTCTCTCCCCTCGTTGCCTTCGCAAGCTGGGACGAACTCACCGCCGCGCGAAAGAATCCGGCGGCGGCCGGCGCCGGCGAGGACGCCATGGCCGTCGAGGGCGTCATGCTCAAGCGGCGCGATGCGCCCTACCTGCCCGGCCGGCCGAAGGGGCCGTGGTGGAAATGGAAGCGTAACCCCTTCATCATCGACGCGGTGCTGATGTATGCCCAGCGCGGCCACGGCAAGCGCTCATCGTATTATTCCGATTACACGTTCGGCGTCTGGAGGAATAGCGAAGAAGGGGAAGAACTAGTACCCGTTGGGAAAGCCTATTTCGGCTTTACCGACGAGGAGCTGGTGCAGATCGACCGCTTCGTGCGACGAAATACGACCGACCGGTTCGGTCCGGTGCGGGAGGTCGTGCATGAGCCCGATCAAGGCCTGGTCCTCGAAGTCGCCTTCGAGGGCTTGCAACGTTCGATGCGGCACAAATCCGGGCTCGCGATGCGGTTCCCGCGCATCAACCGGCTGCGCTGGGACAAGCCGCCGGGCGAAGCCGACCGCCTGGAGCGGCTGGAGACCATGATCGAACGGATCGAACAGGGACAGCGGCAGGGGCGCAAGGAGTGCGTGCCGTGAAGAAACCGCCGCGATCGGCGCCAGCGGCTAAGCTCCGCCCGGGCCACTTGCGCGATCTCGAGGCCCTCCTCGCGCTCGAACGTGAACTTTTTACGACAGACCAATTGTCACGGCGAAGCCTCCGCCACTTCATCTCTTCAAGGAACAGCACACTGATCGTCGCCGAGGTCGACGGCGAGGTTGCGGGTTACGTGTTGGTGCTCTATCCACCGCGATCCAAGCTAGCCCGCACGTATTCCATCGCAGTCGCCGACAGATTTCGAAAGCGTGGGTTCGGACCGCTGCTGCTGACGGCAGCGGAAGACACCGCGCGGCGGCGTGGGCGCCGGGCGATGCGGCTGGAAGTCCATGAGCACAATACCCGAGCCATTGCGCGCTACGAAAAGTCGGGCTACCGACTGTTCGGCAGGCATCGCGACTATTATGACGACCACGCCGACGCTCTGCGCTTCGAGAAAGTGCTCGGGGCGTGGAACCGCAACACCGGTCGGCGGTTTGAATGCAGCCGCTGACTCTGGTAGCGAATCGGTTTTGATAGTGCATATTGCGGACGGCGCAGTCGCCATTGAATTCGTTTCCAGCTATGACACATTGTGCTTTGCCTGACCTCGAACGCATGATCGACTTAAATCTGCACGCCGCTTTCGACTGGAAAGGGACCCACCCATGACTGGCTGGGTCATCCTCGTCGACCAGCCCCGCGATCTGCCCAACGCCGAGACGCCGCACAAGGTCATCACCACGACCGAGTACCTGGCGCGGCCTCGCCTGTTCGATATGGGGCGGCCCAAGCTCGTCAACCTCGCCCGCTCCTATGCCTACCAGTCGAAGGGCTACTACGCTTCGCTGCTCGCCGAGGCACGCGGCCATCGCGTCGTGCCGACCGTCGAGACCATGCTGGAACTGCGTGAGCAGAAGCTCTACGAGCACGCGCTTCCCGAGCTTGAGGACGAGCTCAACCGCTGCGCCCGGCGCGCCGATTTCCAGTCCGACGCCGAGTTCAAGCTGCTCATCTGTTTCGGCATCGCGCGCGACGAGCGCTTCGAGTCGTTCGGGCGGCTGCTGTTCGACTGGTTCCGCTGCCCCGCCCTCGAAGTGATCGTCGATCCGGGCGCATGGCTGTCGATCGACCGCATCCGGCCGCGCAACATCACCCGGCTCGCCAACGGCGAAGGCGAGTTCTTCCGCGCGTCGCTGCACAATCACACCAAGCGCGAGTGGCGCGATCCCAAGGCGCGCACGATCGCCAAGTACGATCTTGCCGTGCTGTACGATCCGAACGAGAAGATGGCGCCATCCTCGCACGCCTCGATCAAGCATTTCGCGCGCATTGCCGAGAAATTGTCGGTCGATGTCGAGCCGGTCACCAAGCGCCAGCTCGCCGAGCTTGCCGAATTCGACGGCCTGTTCATTCGCGAAACCACCTCCATCGACAATCACACCTATCGCTTCGCCCGCCGCGCCTGGCAGGAAGGCATGCCGGTCATCGACGACCCGATCTCGATGATCCGGTGCACCAACAAGGTCTTCCTGATGGAGCTGCTCCAGCAGCATCAGGTGCCGACCCCGCCGACCGTGATCCTCGCCGAGGATACCGACCTCGCCAAGGCGATCGACGAACTCGGCCTGCCGCTGGTGGTGAAGATCCCGGACGGCTCATTCTCCCGCGGCGTGCACAAGATCGAGACGTCAATCGAGTTCAAGCGCATCTGCGACGAGCTGTTCGAGGAGACGGACTTGCTGCTGGCGCAGAAATTCCTGCCGACGGAGTTCGACTGGCGCGTCGGCGTGCTCGCCGGCGAGCCGTTGTTCGTGTGCCAATACCGCATGGCGCGCGGCCATTGGCAGGTCGTGAAATACCGGCCCGACGGCTCTTCGCGCGAGGGCGGGTTCCGCGCCTTCGATCTCGACCAGGCACCGCGTGAGGTGATCGATGTCGCGGTCCGCGCGGCGCGGCCGATCGGCGATGGCTTCTACGGCGTCGACCTCAAACAGACCGACCATGGCATCGTCGTCATGGAGGTCAACGACAACCCCAACCTCGAACACGGCATCGAGGACGTGGTCGGCAAAGACGAAATCTGGACGCGGCTGCTGCGCTGGTTCATCGAACGGTTCGAGCAATAACCCCCGTCATCACCTTCGTCACCTGCTCGAGCGGCCAGCGCGGACGGGGCGCGACGTCGAGCGTATCGGTGAGCCCGAGAACGAGCCGCTCGGCGCCGGCCCAGGCGATCATGGCGCCGTTGTCGGTGCATAAAGCCGGCGGCGGCGCGACCAGCGTGGTGCCGGCTTCGAAGGCGACGCGGTGCAACACCTTGCGGATCGCCTGGTTGGCCGCGACGCCGCCCGCGCAAACCAGCGCATTGGGCGTGCCGACACGGTCGCGGAACATGCGCATCCCCGTTCGCAGTCGATCCCTGACGACGTCGACCACCGCCTGCTGGAACGATGCGCACAGATCGGCGACATCCTGATCGCTCAGCGGCGCGATCTTCTCCGCCTCGATGCGCAGCGCGGTTTTGAGGCCGGACAGCGAAAAGTCGGCATCGTGACGCCCGATCATGGGGCGCGGCAGCGCGAAACGCTTGGGATCGCCGTGCGCCGCCTCCTTCTCGACGAGAGGCCCGCCCGGATAACCAAGACCCAGCAGTTTTGCGGTCTTGTCGAAGGCCTCGCCGATCGCATCATCGACCGTCCCGCCAAATCGCAGGTAATCGCCCACACCATGCACGCCGAGGATTTGGGTGTGGCCGCCCGAGGCGAGAAACAGGCAATAGGGAAACGGCGTCGCATCGGTCAGCCGCGCCGTGAGCGCATGCGCTTCCAGATGATTGACTGCGATGAGCGGCTTGCCGTGAACCAACGCGATCGCTTTGGCCGTGGTCAGGCCAACGATGAGGCCGCCGATCAGGCCCGGCCCGGCGGCCGCGGCGACGCCATCGAGGGCGGTGAAGGACATTTGCGCTTCGGCCATCGCCTTGGCGATGATGTGATCGAGCGCCTCGACGTGGGCGCGCGCGGCGATCTCGGGCACCACGCCGCCGAATTCGGCATGCTCGCTGACCTGCGAGAGAACGACGTTGGACAGAATCCGGCCGCGCCCGTCCTCGATCCGCTCGACCAAGGCCGCCGCCGTCTCATCGCACGTCGTCTCGATGCCGAGGATGATCATTAATGTATTATATGGCTACTCACGGCGACATAATGGATGCGGCGTAGCATCTGAAGGTCATATGGCACAATCCTCGGCCGAAACTGCCATTCTGCGCATCGGCTCGCGCGGCTCGCCGCTCGCGCTGGTGCAGGCGCGCGAAGTGCGAAGCCGCCTTGCCGCGGCGTGCGGCCTCGACCTGGAGCGCATCGAGATCAAGGTGATCCGCACGACCGGCGACGCCATTGTCGACCGGCCGCTCAATGAAGCCGGCGGCAAGGGGCTCTTCACCAAGGAAATCGAGCAGGCGCTCGTCTGCGGCGCCATCGACCTCGCGGTGCATTCCTCTAAGGACATGACGACCGCGCTGCCGGCCGGTCTGGTGCTGTCGGCGTTCCTGCCGCGTGAGGATGCGCGCGACGCGTTCATCAGCCGCAAGGCCGAAACCTTGCGCGATTTGCCGATCGGCGCGGTCGTCGGCACAGCGTCGCTGCGGCGGCAGGCCCTGGTCAAGCGGTTGCGCCCGGACCTTGCCGTGGTGCCCTTGCGCGGCAATGTCGAGACGCGCCTGCGCAAGATCGAGGCCGGCGAGGCGGACGCGACGCTGCTCGCGGTCGCCGGCCTGAAGCGGCTCAATCTGCTCTCGGCGGTGACGGCACTGCTCGACGTGGACGAGTTTCTTCCCGCGGTCGGCCAGGGCGCGATCGGCATCGAGACCCGCGCCGACGATGCCGCGACGCGCGCGCTCGTCGCCAAGATCGACGACCCCGACACAGCGACCGCTGTTACCGCCGAGCGCGCCTTCCTCGCCGTGCTCGACGGCTCCTGCCGTACGCCAATCGCCGGCCATGCGCGCGTGAGCGACGGTGTCCGCTTTCGCGGCATGATCATAAAGCCGGACGGCAGCGCGGCGTTCGAGGCTTTGCGCGACGGCCGCCGCGAGCAGGCGGCGGAGCTTGGCGCCGACGCCGGCCGCGAACTCAAAGGTCGTGCCGGCGCCGATTTTTTCGCGCGGGATTGACCGGTGCGGCTTCTCCTCACGCGCCCCGAGCCCGATGCGCAGCGCACCGCCGCGGCGCTGCGCGCGCAGGGTCACGCGGTGGTCACCGCACCTCTGATGCGCATTGAGGCGGTATCCGATGCGCAGATCGGCCCCGGGCCATGGGCGGCGATCTTGATCAGCAGCGGCAACGCGGCGCATGCGATCGCGGCCCACGCTTGGGTTTCGCAACTGCGCGCGTTGCCGGTATTCGCCGTCGGCCAGCGCAGCGCGCAAGCCATGGTCGCGGCCGGCTTCGCCGACGTCACCTCCGCGGACGGCAATGTCGATGATCTGGCACGGCTCGTTGCCGCGAAAATGACGCCGGGCGCGCCGCTGCTTTATCTCACCGGCGAAGACCGTTCCGGCGATCTCGCCGGCGATCTTGGCGTGAGAAACTTTGCCGTGCACACCATTGTGGTTTATCGCGCCGTTGCCGCAACCAGCCTGCCGCGCGCGGCCGCCGCGGCCCTGGCCAGCGGCATCGACGGCGTGCTGCACTTCTCGCGCCGCAGCGCCGAGCTTTTTGTGAACGCGGCGCGCGGCGCGGATGTGCTCGCAAGCGCGCTAAAGCCGGTCCAGTTTTGTATTTCAACGCAAGCAGCGGAGCCGCTTGGGCGCGCCGGTGCCAGCGCCATCCGCATCGCGCCGCGGCCGGTGGAGGCTGCATTGATCGAGCTTATAGGTGCGGCTTGATTGGGCGCGGCGCGCTTGCGTCGTCTGCTCTGGAGCCGGTTCGATGTGTTGCCGCCATATTTTCCCCGTACTATGCCGTGGCGACGCTGGGCCGGCTTCATTGATTCGGTAACTCCCTTTGGAGACAGCATGACGAGCGAGCCTGACAGCACACCGCGCCGACGGCCGCCAACCATCGATCTGACGGCGACGGAAGTCGAAGCCCAAAAGCCGGGTTCGACGCAAGAACCCGGGACAAACGACCCGGCGACTAAGCGCGCGAAGACGGAAAGTTCGTCCGGCCAACAGTCGGGCGGGCCTGCACCCGGCCGGCCGCGGTCGCACAGCAAGACGGCAATCGCGGGAGCAGCCGCCGGCGCAATCGCGATCATCGCGATCATGGCCGGTCTTTGGATTGCGGGTTACATGCGCTCGCGCGAGCCCCCAGCATCACCGAGCGCGCAGACGCCGAATAGCTCGGCGGTTGCTGAAATCTCGGCACAGCTCAGCAAAATCGAAGACGCGATTCAAGCGCAGCGGCCCGACGCGGCGCTTGCGTCCCGGATGGCGGCGGCGGAAGCCGCAACGAAATCGCTTGGCGATTCGCTTGCCGCCCTTAATCGCCGCGTCGATGACGTCGCGCCGGCGGCGCAAAATGCACTCGCGCAAGCCGAGACCGCTTCGGCTGTTGCCGACGCAGCGAAGAACGCCGCGCAGGCAGGCGTTGCACGCAGCGATCTTGATGCCCTCGCCAATCGCATCGCGGCGCTCGAAAGCGCGGTGAAGTCGCTCGCCGATGACCTGACGCGCCGAACCTCCAGTGCGGACGACCGCGCGGCACGGTTGACCGTCGCGACCGAGGCGCTCCGCGCCGCCGTCGAACGCGGCGCGCCGTACCAAGCCGAGCTTGCGATGGTGAAATCGCTCGGCGCGGACCGCAATGCGACTGCGCCGCTCGAGCCATTTGCGGCGGGCGGCGTACCGACCGCCGCAGCGCTCGCGCACGAATTCGTAAGCCTCACGCCGGCCTTGCTGCAAGCGTCCGCTCCGACGCCGAGCAATAGCTCCTTCCTGGGGCGGCTTGAGACCAATGCGCAACAGCTCGTCCGCATTACTCCGGTCGATGCGCCGGCGGGCGATGACTCCTCGTCGGTCGTCGCGCGGATCAATGCCGACGCCGCGCGTGCCGATATCGCCGCGGCGCTCGCCGATACCGCCAAATTGCCGGACTCCGCAAAGTCCCTCGCCGCAGCCTGGGTGCAGAAAGCCGAAGCACGCGACGCAGCCATTGCGGCGAGCCGGAGCATCGCTGCCAATGCGCTCAGCGCCCTCGGCCTGCCGAACCCGCAATGATCCGCGTTGTTCTCTTCCTTATCGTGATCGGCGCGCTGTCGCTCGGCGCGGTTTGGCTCGCCGACCGGCCGGGCGACGTGGTCATCACCTGGCAGGGTTTGCGCATTGAAACCTCGCTCATGGTCTTGAGCGTGGCGATGTTGGCGGCGATGGCGGTGCTCGCCCTCGTCTGGAGCCTCATCCGCGCGATCCTGCGCTCGCCGATCGGGCTGACAAATCTGCTGCGCAATCGCCGCGGCGTGCGCGCCTATGAGGCGATCTCGAACGGGCTCATCGCCGTCGGCTCCGGCGATGTCGGCGCCGCGCGCAAGCTTGCGGCCGAAGTCAACCGCATCGCACGCGGCGAGCCGCTCGCGCTCCTGCTCAGCGCGCAATCGGCACAGCTCGCCGGCGACCGCGAAGGCGCCGAGAGCGCGTTCCGCGCCATGGCGAGCCGCGACGACACCAAGGCACTCGGGCTGCATGGCCTCTTCATCGAGGCGCGGCGCCGCGACGACCTTGCGAGCGCGCGGGCTTATGCGGAGGAGGCGGCACGCACCGCTCCTTCGCTTGGCTGGGCCGGCAGGGCGGTGCTCGAATTCCGCTGCGCGACCGGCGATTGGGCGGGCGCGCTATCGCTCCTGGAGCGGAACAGGGACGCGCTCGACAAGGCGAGCTATCGCCGCCAGCGCGCGGTGCTGCTAACCGCGCGCGCGCTCGCCACCGAGGATTCCGACCGCCACAGCGCCAAAGCTTTTGCGCTTGAAGCGGCAAAGCTCGCGCCGACGCTGGTTCCGGCGGCGGCGCTGGCCGGCCGCCTGCTCGCCGTGGACGGCGAATCGCGCAAGGCGGCGCGCGTCATCAACAAAGCCTGGCGCGCCAATCCGCATCCGGAACTGGCCCAGGCTTTGTCCGAGCTGCGCTACGGCGATGCCGCGCGCGACCGGGTGAAGCGAATCGAAGCCCTGGCGAAGAAAGCGCCGGGCGATGTCGAGGGCGCGCTGGCGACGGCGCGCGCCGCGCTCGATGCGCAGGAATTCGCCAAGGCGCGCGCCGCGCTCGCGGCCTATCTTGCGGCGCCGACCAAGCGCGTCGCCTTGTTGATGGCCGAGCTTGAGCGGAAGGAGCGCAATGACGAGGGCCGCGCCCGCGAATGGCTGGCGCGGGCGCTCCACGCCGCGCCCGACCCGGCATGGACGGCCGACGGCTACGTTTCCGACCGCTGGCTGCCGGTGTCGCCTGTGACCGGCCGGCTCGACGCTTTCGAGTGGCGCGTGCCGTTGACCGGTGTCGTGAGCACAGCACCTTTGATCGAGCCGGAGCCGTCAGCCGTCGCGCCGACCGAGACCGCCCCGGAGGAGAAGCACGACAGCAAGTACACACCGCCCGTTCCGGCTGCGGAGGCTTCGACCGCGCCATCACGCCGTCCCGGCACATCGACGCAACCGAAGCCGGAGCCGGTCATCCCGCTCGTGCACGCACCCGATGATCCCGGTCCGGACGCCGTCGAGGAAAGCGACGCGCCGGTCGAACCGCAGAGCGGCGGCTGGCGAAAGCTTTTCGAGTGAGCGCGCTGGCCAGCGCGCGGGCTTGTCAAATCGCCGCTGAGCATGCACTATAACACATGAACTATAGTGCATTTTGACGGATTGCCCTTGGCCCAGCCACCAGCGACAGCGAAGCCGCATAAAAACCCCGCCGGCACGCCAAGCGGCGCCGCAGCGGCGGCCGCATTCCTCGCCGCCATCGGACGCGACGTGCGGCGCAACCGCGCCAAGCGCGGCATGACGCGCCGGCAATTGGCGCAAGCTTCGCAGACTTCCGAGCGGTACCTGGCGCAAATCGAGAGCGGCGTCGGCAATCCGTCGGTGAGCGTGCTGCGCGCGATCGCGCAGGCCCTCGACCTGCCCTGTTCTGCGCTGCTGTCGGAAGCGGGCGCGCGCACCGCCGCGCTCGGCGCCATCCTCGATCTGCTGGCGCAGGTGCCGGAGGGCGAATTGCCGGCGCTTGCCAAGGAGATCGAGACGCGCGTCGCACTCCCCGGCAGTGCCGACCGCGCGCGGCGCATTGCGCTCGTCGGCCTGCGCGGCGCCGGCAAGTCGACGCTTGGACGCATGCTGGCGCAACACTTGGGTTGGCCGTTTATCGAGCTCGACCTGCTCGTCGAGGAAGATTACGGCGCGAGCATTCCCGACCTCATCGAGATGGCCGGCACCGCCACGTTCCGCCGGCACGAGCGCAGCGCGCTCGATCGCATCATCACCGCACACGAGGCCGCGATCGTCACCACGGCCGGCAGCATCGTCGCCAACCAAGAGACCTACGCTCTTCTGCTGCGCCGCAGCCACACGATTTGGATCAAGGCGCGGCCCGAGGATCACATGAGCCGCGTGATGGCGCAGGGCGATTTTCGTCCGATGGCACAAAACCGCGAGGCCATGGCCGACCTCGTAGCGATCCTCGAGGCGCGCGGCGCCGACTACGCCCGCGCCGAGGCCGAGGTCGACACGTCAGGCGATGCCGTGGAACAGAGTTTCGCCAAGCTTTTGCGGGTCGTCGCTCAGTTGGTCGGGCTGGACGGTGCGCCTCCCTCTCCGCCGCGCAGCGGGGAGAGGTGAAAAAGAAGAGCAGCCGTGACGCTTCCCGACGCAGGCTTTCTCGATGTTTCCCCGATGCGGCTCGAATACCGCATGATCAGGCCGCGGCCCGATGCGGCGCCGACCATCGTCATGTTGCACGAGGGCCTCGGTTCGGTCGGCCTATGGGGTGCGTTCCCGGAAAAGATCGCGGCGGCGACGGCTGCCGGCGTGTTCGTCTATTCGCGTGCCGGCTACGGCAAGTCGAGTCCCGGACCGTTGCCGCGCGCAACGTCCTTCATGAATGAGGAAGCCTGCGAGGTGCTGCCGCGCGTGCTCGACGCAATAGGCTTTCAGCGCGGTATCCTCTTCGGCCACGGCGATGGCGCCTCGATCGCGACCATCTACACCGGCAGCATCCAGGATCATCGCGTGCGCGGCCTCGTGCTTATGGCACCGCACTTCTTTACCGAGGAGATGGGACTTGCCGAAATCCGGCGCGCGCGCAAGGCGTTCGTCTCCGGCACGTTTCGCGAAAAACTCAAGCGCTGGCATGCCGATGTCGATTGCGCGTTCCGCTCGTGGAACGAGCCCTGGCTCGATCCAGACTTCCGGAAGTGGGACATCACCGATGCGCTCGGCTACATCCGCGTGCCGATCCTGATCATGCAGGGCGAACGCGATCAATACGGCACACTCAAGCAAGTCGAGGCGGCGCAGCAGGAATGCTTCTGTCCGGTCGAGACGGCAGTGCTTCCAGGCATTCGGCACGTGCCTTATCGCGAAGCGCCCGAACTGACGCTCAACATCGTCGCCGACTTCATCAATCGGCTGCTGCGCGACTATCATGAGGGGGAAGGAAACGCCGATTCCGGGGTTGCCGCTTTATGAACTATAGTGCATATTGACCGGGTCCCCAAGGGATTGATGCATTATAGTACACCCCTCGCTACCGTCCCCCGCAAGCGGGGGAGGGTAGCGAGGGAGCGAGGCGGTCGAGGCACGAGATGACCGAAATGGAACACGCCGCTGGACGTCCTCTGGCAAACGGCAAGACGCGGATCGACTTCCAGACCGAGCCCGCGCGCTACCGCCATTGGAAGCTCAAGATCGACGGCGACGTCGCGACGCTGGTGATGGACGTCGACGAGAAGGGCGCGCTGTTCGAGGGCTATGATCTCAAGCTCAACTCTTACGATCTCGGCGTCGACATTGAGCTTGCGGACGCGATCGAGCGGCTGCGCTTCGAGCATCCGGAAACGCGCGTCGTCGTTCTGCGCTCGGCCAAGCCGCGGGTTTTTTCCGCCGGCGCCAATATCCGGATGCTGGCCGGCGCGACCCACGCCCACAAGGTCAACTTCTGCAAATTCACCAATGAGACACGCAACGGCATCGAGGATTTAAGCGAGAATTCCGGGCTCAAATCCATCTGCGCCATCAACGGCACCGCCGCCGGCGGCGGCTACGAGCTGGCGCTCGCGACCGACTACATCATGCTGGTCGACGACGGCACCGCGTCGGTGTCATTGCCGGAGTTGCCGCTGCTTGCGGTGCTGCCCGGCACCGGCGGCCTCACCCGCGTTTCCGACAAGCGCAAAGTGCGCCGCGATCATGCCGATGTCTTTTGCACCACCGAGGAAGGCGTCAAAGGCAAACGCGCGGTCGAGTGGCGGCTGGTCGATGACGTCGTGCCGGGCTCGAAATTCGACGAGACCATTGCGGCGCGAGCGAAGGAATTCGCTGCAAAATCCCGCCGTAACGGAGTAGGCCCGGGCATCAGGCTCACGCCGCTTGCCCGCACCTTTGCGGCGGACGGCGTCGAGTATGGTTCGCTTGCAGTCGAATTCCAGCGCGCGGAACGGATCGCCACCATCACGCTGCGCGGGCCCGCCGAGCCGCCGCCCGCTTCAGCCGATGCCATAGTGGCGCTCGGCTCGAATTTTTGGCCGCTCCAGCTCGCGCGCGAGCTTGACGACGCGATCCTGCATATCCGGCTCAACGAACTCGACGTCGCGGCGATCGTCTTCAAATCCTCGGGCGATCCGGCGCAAGTCCTCGCCTATGATGACTTCCTTGACGCCAACAAGGATCACTGGCTGGCGCGCGAGATCCGCCAGCTGTGGAAGCGTGTGCTCAAGCGCGTCGACCTCACTTCGCGCTCGCTCGTGGCGCTGATCGAGCCGGGTTCGTGTTTTGCCGGCACGCTCGCCGAACTCAGCTTCGCCAGCGATCGCTCCTACATGCTGATCGGCGCCCGCGACGGCGACAACAAGCCGCCGGCGACGATCGCGCTCGCCGACGCGAATTTCGGCGCCTACCCGATGTCGAACGGGCTGACGCGGCTCGGCAGCCGCTTTCTCGCGAGTGCATCCGATCTCGACGCCGCGAAAGCCGAACGCGATAAAATGCTCGACGCCCAGACCGCAGAGCGGCTCGGGCTCATCACGTTTGCGCTGGACGATATCGACTGGGACGACGAAGTGCGGGTGTTCCTCGAAGAGCGCGCCAGCTTTTCGCCCGACAGTCTCACCGGGCTCGAAGCCAATCTGCGCTTCGCCGGACCGGAGACAATGGAATCGAAAATCTTCGCCCGGCTGACCGCGTGGCAGAACTGGATCTTCCAGCGCCCCAACGCGATCGGCGAGCAAGGCGCACTCAAGCGCTACGGCACCGGCCAGAAGCCGGTGTTCGATACGAGAAGAGTGTGAGGAGCGATTTTCCCTCCCCCGCTTGCGGGGGAGGGTAGGGAGGGGGCTTGCGGCCTCAATGCTTGCGCAAGCGACGAACACTTGCCCCCTCCGGCGAGCTTCGCTCGCCACCTCCCCCGCAAGCGGGGGAGGAGCAAAAAGGAAAAGGAGCCGGCCATGAATATCGACAACGTCGACTACTCGACCAAGATCCCGAACAACGTCAATCTCGCCGAAGACCGCCAGGTGCTGCGTGCGCTCGAAAGCTGGCACCCGGGCTACATCGATTGGTGGATGGACATGGGGCCGGAAGGTTTTCAGGACTCGCAGGTCTACCTGCGCACCGCGGTCTCGGTCGACCCGAAGGGCTGGGCGAAGTTCGATTACGTGAAGATGCCCGAGTACCGCTGGGGCATCCTGCTGGCGCCGAAGGAGGAGGGCCGCACCATCCCGTTCGGCCGCCATTATGGCGAGCCGGTCTGGCAGGACGTGCCCGGCGAATATCGCGCCATGCTGCGGCGTCTCGTCGTCATCCAGGGCGACACCGAACCGGCCTCCGTCGAGCAGCAGCGCCATCTCGGCAAGACCGCGCCGTCGCTCTACGACATGCGCAACGTCTTCCAGGTCAATGTCGAGGAAGGCCGCCACCTGTGGGCGATGGTCTACATTTTGCAGAAATATTTCGGCCGCGACGGCCGCGAGGAAGCGCAGGAGCTCTTGCAGCGCCGCTCCGGCAGCGCCGACAAGCCGCGCATGCTCGGCGCCTTCAACGAAGAAACGCCGGACTGGCTGTCATTCCACATGTTCACGTTCTTCACGGATCGTGATGGCAAGATGCAATTGGAGAGTCTGGCCCAATCGGGCTTCGATCCGCTGTCGCGCACCTGCCGCTTCATGCTCACCGAGGAGGCGCACCATATGTTCGTCGGCGAAACCGGCGTCGGGCGCACCGTGCAGCGCAGCTGCGAGGCGATGAAACAAGCCGGCATCGAGGACCCGACCGATATCGACAAGGTACGCAACCTCGGCGTCATCGACCTGCCGACGATCCAGAAAAAGCTCAATCTGCATTATACGCTGTCGCTCGATCTGTTCGGCTCGGAAGTGTCGACCAACGCCGCCAATACATTCACGGCGGGACTCAAAGGCCGCTTCCAGGAGACCAAGATCGAGGACGATCACCGTCTCGAGAGCGCGACCTATCCAGTGCTCAAGCTCGTCGACGGCGAGATCAAGCGCGTCGACGAGCCGGCGCTGACTGCGATCAATATGCGGCTGCGCGACGATTATACCGCCGATTGCCAGCGCGGCATCGACCGCTGGAACAAGATCATCGACAAGACCGGCGTGGCGTTCAAACTCGAACTGCCGCATGTCGGCTTCCACCGCCAGATCGGCGAGTTCAAGGACGCGAAAGTATCGCCGGCCGGAAAACTCATCGATGAGGCGACCTGGAACCGCGACAAGGGCGCATGGCTGCCGTCGAAGGACGATGGCGACTTCATCGCCAGCCTCATGCAGCGGGTGGTCGAGCCCGGCCAGTTCGCCAACTGGATCGCGCCGCCGCGCGTCGGCATCGACAACAAGCCCGGCGATTTCGAGTACGTGAAAATCGCGGCGTGAGATTTCTCCACGTCATTCCGGGGCGCGGGCGTAGCCCGCGAGCCCGGAATCTATAATCACAGAGCGGGCAGAACTGGCGCCGAGCACTGTTCTGCACCGGTAGAGGTTATGGATTCCGGGCTCGCGCTTCGCGCGCCCCGGAATGACGGACTCACAAACTGTTCGGCTCCGCCAGCGGCCCTTCGCGTAGCCGCGCTAGATCGAAGCGATCCACTTCGCCGAGCAATTCCACGAAGGCCCTCGCGCCTTGCTCAAGCGCCGCGTCGCCCTTCGCGGCGCTCGCCAGCGTGGCATCGCCGACCGCTCCGGTCGGATTGAGGTCCTGCGTCATCCAGGCAAAGCCGGCCGGCCGATAGGCGCCGAGCCACTTGAACTCGCGCGCCATCGCAATCGTCGTCGGCGTCGCGTTAAACGCCTTGTCCATGCGCACCGTCTGCGGCATCGCCGCCAGCATGAGAGAGGTCTCGATGTCGCCGCCGTGAATGCCGTGCTTTTTCTCTTCGCCGGTAAATGTGCCGTCCGGATAGCCGAAGCGATGCCAGCCGACGGTGACCGCGAGCATGCCAAGCCGCGTGCGCAGATCGCGCGCCACCAATTCCATGGCCGCGACATTGCCGCCGTGGCTGGTGACCAGGACGAGCTTGCGCAAACCCGCCCGCGCCAGGCTCTCGCCCAATTCGGTCCAGGCCGCGATCGCCGTTGGGGCGGAGACCGTCAGCGTGCCGGGATAAGACAAATGCTCGGCCGAGATGCCGACGCGCTGCACCGGCAGGAAAGTGACCGGAAGCTCATCGGGCAGGATTTTTGCGACCCGCGCCAGATAGGCCTCGGCGATATAGGTGTCGACACCGAGCGGCAGATGCGGTCCGTGCTGCTCCACCGCGGCGAGCGGCAGCACGGCAATCCAGCGCCCCGTCGCGGCGCCGGCAATGTCCTGCCAGGTCATGTCCAGCCAATTGCGTTTCGGTAGCGTCATCAGGGTTCACTCGGGGTTCACTCGCCAAGCGTGCCGGGCTCTCCTATTGTCACGTCGCCGATGGAAAGGAGCAAGCGATGCCGTTGGCAAGGCTTTTTGCGATGCTGCTCGCCGGGCTTGCTGCGTTAGCCGCCGTCGCGACCGGACCGGCGCGCGCCCAGACGCTGGACAAGGTCGCGTTCGGCACCAATTGGGTGGCCGAAGCCGAGCACGGCGGCTTCTATCAGGCGCTCGCCGACGGCACGTACCGCAAGTATGGCCTCGACGTGACCATCGTGCCGGGCGGGCCGAGCGTGAACAACCGCATCCTGCTCCCGGTCGGCAAGATCGACTTCTTCCTCAGCGCCAATTCGCTGCAAGGCTTCGATGCCGTCGCGCAGAACCTGCCGACGATCGAGGTCGCCGCGTTGTTTCAGAAAGACCCGCAAGTCCTCATCGCCCATCCCGATCAAGGCATCGACAGGTTCGAGGACTTGAAGAATTTGACGCTGTTTGTCTCACGGGAAGGAATGGCGAGCTACTACCAGTGGCTCAAGGCCGATTACGGCTTCAAGGATACGCAAACAAAGCCCTATACCTTCAATCCGCAGCCGTTCCTCGCCGATAACAAGAGCGCCATGCAGGGCTACGTAACATCGGAACCCTTCGTCATCGAGCAGGCAGCAAAATTCAAACCCAAGGTTTTCCTGCTCGCCGACCAAGGCTTTAGCGCCTATTCGACGCTGCTCGAGACGCGCCGCGATCTCGTAGCAAAGAAGCCGGATCTGGTGCAGCGGTTCGTCGATGCCTCGATCGTCGGCTGGTACAATTACATCTACAACAACAACGCTCCGGCCAATGCGCTGATCAAGCAGCAGAACCCGGAGATGAGCGACGACCTGTTGGCCTATTCGGTCGCCACGATGAAGCAATACGGCATCGTCGATTCCGGCGATGCCGGCACCCTCGGCGTCGGCGCCATGACCGATGCGCGGATGAAGGATTTTTTCGATGAGATGGTGCGCGCCGGCGTCGCCAAGCGCGGCCTTGATTATCGCAAGTCCTATACGCTGCAATTCGTCGACAGGAAGGTCGGACTCGAGCTGCGGCCGAAATGATGTCGTTTGCTGTCATCATCCGCGAAGGCGGATGATCCAGTATTCATTGGTGTTTGAGATGATCTGCAGCGGCGGAGATTACTGGATGCCCCGCCTTCGCGGGGCATGACAATGATGATGGACAAGGCGACTGCAACGCATTCCGGTCCCGTGCTCGTCGCGTTGCGCGGCGTCGGCAAGACGTTCCCAAGCGGCACGCAGGCGCTCGCGGCGCTCGATCTTGACGTCCGCGCGGGCGAATTCGTGGCGCTGCTCGGCCCGTCGGGCTGCGGCAAATCGACCGCCTTGCGGATCATCGCGGGCTTAAGCGAACCGACGCAGGGTGCCGTCGAATGGCGCCCCAGCGCTGCGGCAACTGCGAGCGAAAGCCGGATCGGTTTCGTGTTTCAGGAGCCGACGCTGATGCCGTGGGCTTCCGTGTTCAACAACGTGCTGCTGCCGCTCAAGCTCAAGGACACGGCCGCGGACCAGGCGGCCGAACGCGTCGCCGCCGCGCTCGATCGCGTCGGCTTGCAAAAATTCGGCCGCGCTTATCCGCGCGAATTGTCGGGCGGCATGCGCATGCGCGTCTCGATCGCGCGCGCGCTCGTTACCGAGCCGGCGCTGCTGCTGATGGACGAGCCGTTCGCCGCGCTCGACGAAATTACGCGTTTCAAGCTCAACAACGATCTGTTGCAGGTGTGGCAGGCGCTGCGCCCCACGGTGGTGTTTGTCACCCACTCGGTGTTCGAGTCGGTGTACCTGTCGAGTCGCGTCGTGGTGATGGCGGCGCGGCCGGGCCGCGTCTTCACCGAGGTCGCGATCGACGCGCCCTATCCGCGCGACCAGAATTTCCGCACTTCGGCCGAATATGCCGCGTTGTGCCGCCGTACCTCGGCCGCGCTCGCGCAAGCCATGAGCGCTCAAGACATGAGCGCTCAAGACATGGCGGCGGGAGGCGAGCCATGAGCGTAGCCACCTCCGCTCGCGAACGCCGCGACCGCGTGTTGCGCGTCGTACTGCCGATCATCGTGTTGACGCTCGGCCTTGCGATCTGGGAATTGGTGGTGCGGATCGACAGCATTCCGCCCTACGTGCTGCCCGCTCCCGGTCTCATCGTGCAGACGCTGGTCGCCGACTGGGCTTTGCTGTCGCAGTCGCTTTGGGTCACGTTGGTGACGACGTTCGAAGGTTTTCTGCTTGCGGCGGTCGGCGGCGTGGGGCTCGCGGTGCTGTTCAACCAATCGCGGCTCGTCGAATATTCGCTTTATCCCTACGCGGTGATCCTCCAGGTGACGCCGATTGTTGCCGTCGCGCCGCTGCTCTTGATCTACCTGCCGCAGCACGCTGCGGTGCTGGCCTGCGCCTGGATCGTGGCGTTCTTCCCGGTGCTGGCGAACACCACGCTTGGTCTCAATTCGGTCGACCGCAACCTTGCCGACCTGTTTGCGCTCTACCGCGCTTCGCGCGGCCAGGTGTTGTGGAATCTGAAGCTGCCCTCGGCGCTGCCTTACGTGCTCGGCGGTCTGCGCATTGCCGGCGGGCTGTCGCTGATCGGGGCGGTGGTCGCCGAAATCGCCGCAGGCTCGGCGGGCGCCGGTTCCGGTCTTGCCTACCGCATCGCCGAGTCGGGCTACCGCCTCAACATCCCGCGCATGTTCGCGGCGCTCTTTCTGCTTTCGGTCGCGGGAATCGTGATCTTTTATCTGCTCTCGTTCATTAACTATCTCGCGCTGCGCCGCTGGCACGAAAGCGCCTTGGCGGCGGAGGGGTGAGGGTGCCGGTCGCGGCGACGCGACCTGTTGGCGCCGACCAAGCTCGGCACGGGTTATGGTTGCTCAGGCGCATTGACCATAATCGCGAGAGCAACTTGCCGGTTTCGATGGAGCAATATATTCGAGCGCGCAGGCGCCAGCGCCATGCTTAGGATTCCGTAGGCTGAAGATAAATGTCGGCGCTCGAAACCTGCAAGCCAAAGGAATCCCTCGGGCTAAATTGGAACGCGCAGATTGTTCGCAACGCTTGGGCTGACTTGCCGGAGACCGAGCCGGTCGCGAAGCCGCACGGAAAAATGCAAGACCCTGCGATGAAAATTCCCCCGCGCACGTCGACGGATGCAGCGCGTGCGGCGCTTTGGACTGGAATCCTCGGCGCTGCCAAGCACCTTGGCAAGCGAGAACCGCTCCCGAGGCCACGACGTCCATCGGTGGTTCAGCTAAGGCAGGGCAGCGCTGCGATTCCGATGTACTTTATTGGCGCGGGACTATTTGAATTCCATATCGCGCAATTGATGTCGTCGGCGCATTCGGTCTTTGCGGTTGAAATTCCCTGGCCGTCGGAATGGCATGACGCGGCGGCTAAAAATGACACCAACGCCTCACCGACTTTAGAACAAATGGTCGCTCCGTACGTGGCGGCGATCAGCGCCCATGCGCGCTCTTCTCCCTGTGTGATCGTGGGATATTCCTTCCATGCGTCGATGGCTTTTGAGGCGGCTCATCAACTGCATGACAGGGGCGGTAAAGTGGAAATGGTGATGTTGCTGGATGCGCCGGCCGAGTATCCAGCATGGCATCAAGTTGGGTGGCAGAAATTGCAGGAAGTCTGGAACCGAGCGCCCCGCCCCGCTTCGACAGATCGAACGTCACGATCCATTGCCTGCCGCCTGGAAAGTTCATGGTCGATAATCCGGTGGATGCTCGTAGAGCTCGGGAAAGGCTTGAAGCGCAGCTTCCTGCAGACGGCAATGCGCAATCCAGGTAAACTTACCACGAAACTTGACACTTTGGGGCGGCCGCTGCCCTGGCAACTGATAGAACGATTGTACGCGAATTCGCTGAGATTTTATCGGCTGCGCCGCCTCGACTGTCGCGGTGTTGTTTTTCGGGCAGACCGAAGGGATGATTGCCCTTCCCAGACCGTAGACTATAGCCTCGGTTGGGCGAATCTATTCAGCAGGGGCCTGGAAATCATTCAGGTAACGGGTGATCACATTACGATGATGCAGCAGCAACCCCATGATCTGAAACTTGCCCGCGAAATGAGCGAAGTGCTGGATCGGTCGTGCGCAAAACAGACGCGACGCGAGTTCCGCGGTGCCGCAAATGCGCCGTCGCCGAGCCCTTGAGACTATTCGAGGCTCATGGCCAGCGCGCGCGCGACGTGGATCGCCTCGCGCCCGGTACCATCGCGGATTTGCTGACGGCAGGACGTGCCGTCGGCGACAATGATTGTGTCAGCGTCAGCCTTGCGCACAGCCGGCAACAAGGACAGCTCGCCCATCGCGCGAGATATTTCGATCGTATCGGCTTGGTAACCGAAAGAGCCGGCCATGCCGCAGCAGCTCGACTCGATGGTCTCGACGTCGAGAGCGGGGATAAGTTTCAACGTCGCCGCGATGGCCGTCATCGTATCGAAGGATTTCTGATGGCAGTGCCCGTGCAGTAACGCATGCTTCTGCAGCGGTGCGAGTTCGAGAGCGAGCTTCCCCGCCGCAGACTCGCGCGCCAAGAATTCTTCGAACAGGAGCGCGGTGTCGGCAACTCGACGGGCGGTAGCACTCTTCACCAGCGATGGGATTTCGTCACGGAAGCTGAACAGACAGCTCGGCTCCAGGCCGATCACCGGCATCCCATCCGCGACGAACGGCGCGAGCGCAGCAAGCGTGCGTTCCGCCTCGCGGCGGGCTTCGTCGACCTTGCCGATGGACAGGAAGGTCCGCCCGCAGCACAGCGGGCGTCCGCCGTCGTTCGGCATTGCGAAACGGACCCGATAGCCGGCCGTGGTCAGGACCGCGACCGCGGCATCGATGTTCTCGCGCTCGAAGTACCGATTGAAAGTGTCGGCGAAGAGAACGACTTCGCCTTTTGCCGCACCGTCAGGCATGGCGATTGCTTCGTCGAAAACGTCCGCTCGCCATCTCGGCAGGCTCCGCCGCGCGCTGAAGCCCGCCATCGCTTCCGACAACTTCGCCGCGCCGGGAACGATGTCGCGCAGATTGAGAAGCCAGGAGAGCCGCGCTGCGTGCGGCGCGTAACGCGGCAGATAGCCGACGAGCCGGTCGTGCAGCGATAGCCCGAATTTTTCGCTCCGGGCGCGCAAAACTTCGATTTTCATGCGCGCCATGTCGACGCCGGTCGGGCATTCGCGGCGGCACGCCTTGCAGGAGACGCAGAGTTTCAGCGTCTCGGCCATCTCGTCCGATGTGAACGCGTCCGGACCGAGCTGACCGGTGATGGCGAGTCGCAGCGTATTGGCGCGGCCGCGGGTCACATCGCGTTCGTCGCGCGTGACGCGGTAGCTCGGGCACATGACGCCGCCGGCGAGCGCGCGGCAGGCGCCGTTGTTGTTGCACATTTCGACCGCGCCCTGGAAACCGCCGCCCGCGCCGGGATAGGCCGACCAGTCGAGCGCGCTCGTCATCTCGTCGGCGCGGTAATCGGGACCGTAGCGGAAATTGCTGCGGTCATCGAATTTCGGCGCCCGCACGATCTTTCCCGGATTGAACAGGTGTTGCGGATCGAAACGGTCCTTCACTTCCTCGAAGGCGTGCACCAGTTCGGTGCCGAACATCTTTTCGTTGAATTCCGAGCGCACGATACCATCGCCGTGCTCGCCGGAATGCGACCCCTTGTATTGCCTCACCATGGCGAAGGCTTCCTCGGCAATGGCGCGCATGGCGCGCACGTCCTTGTCGAGCCGCAGGTTGAGTACCGGGCGCACGTGCAGGCAGCCGACGGCAGCGTGCGCATACCAGGTGCCGCGCGTGCCGTTCTTTTCGAATATTTCGGTGAGGCGCGCCGTGTAATCGGCAAGGTGTTCAAGGGGAACGGCGCAATCCTCGACGAAGGAGACGGGTTTGCCCGCCTCCTTCATGGACATCATGATGTTGAGGCCGGCGGTGCGCACCTCGGTGATGCCGGCCTGCAGCTTCGGATCGAGCACCTCGACCACGCCGCCCCATTTGGCGCCGCTGTTGTCGAAGGACAGGCCGAGGTCGCCAAGCAGCTCACCGAGCCGCTTCAGCCGGCGCAGATTCTCCTGCCAATCGTCCTCGGCGAATTCGACAAAAAGAATTGCCTCCGGGTCGCCGCGCAGGAACGCATCGACGGTCGGGCTGAACATCGCGATGTCGCGCGCAAGACCGAGCATGGTACGGTCGATCAACTCGACCGCGATCGGTCCGAGCGTGACGATGTGCCGGGCGGCCGTCATCGCTTCGTGAAAACTGCCGAAGTGGCAGGCGCCGACCGCGCGCCGGCCAAGCAGCGGCGAGAGCTTGAGTTCGATCTTGGTCGAAAACGCCAGCGTGCCTTCCGAGCCGACCAGAAGATGCGCGAGATTGATGTCGTTCCTGCCCGGAACGAGCGCGTCGAGATTGTAGCCGCCGACGCGGCGCTGCACCTTCGGAAACCGCCGCTCGATCTCGTTCGCCTCGCGCGCGGCGATGGCGAGAAGGTTGCGCGCGAGTTCCGGCGGCACGTCGACCTTGCCGTCGCCCAGCCGCCCGAAATGCGCGCGCGTGCCGTCGGCAAGCACGGCGTCGATCGACAGCACGTTCTCGCGGGTGTTGCCGTAGCGCAGCGAACGCGCGCCGCAGGAATTGTTGCCGACCATGCCGCCGATGGTGGCGCGCGAGGCCGTCGAGATATCGACCGGAAACCACAGGCCCGCGGGCTTCAGCGCCCGATTGAGCTCGTCGAGCACGATGCCCGGCTCGACCACGCAGCGCCGGCCGACGGCATCAAGCGCGATGACGCGGTCGAGGTGCTCTGAGCAGTCGATGACGAGCGATTCGTTGACCGTCTGGCCGGCCTGCGACGTTCCGCCGCCGCGCGGCGTTATCGGCACACCTTCGGCGCGGCAAATCCCTATCGCCCGTTCGGCTTGCTCCATCGTGCGCGGCGTCACCACGCCGAGCGGCATGATCTGGTAGTGCGAGGCGTCGGTCGCATAGCGCCCACGGGTGAAGGCGTCGAAGCGCACGTCGCCGACCTGCTCCGCCTTGAGCCGCCGTTCGAGTCCGGGTAGCAGCCGTGCCGGCACTTCTGATCTCCATTGCGACGCCTGACGTCTGCGCCCAGAAGAAGCTTGACCCGAATGTCGCATCCGCTATTCAACGCCACAAGCCGCGAGCGCCCTCGGACATGCGCCGCCGGGGCGAATGAATTTGTCCGAAGGAGTGTCGAAAATGCCGCAGAATGCCTCGCGCGCCGCCGGGCGCCATTTCCTGCAGATACCGGGCCCGACGCCGGTGCCCGACCGCGTCCTGCGGGCGATGGACACGCCGCTCATCGACCACCGCGGACCGGAATTCGCCAAGCTCGCCAAGCGCTGCCTCGACGGCATCAAGACCATCTTCAAGACCGCCAACCCGGTCATCATCTACACCGCGACCGGCACCGGCGCGTGGGAAGCGGCGCTGGTCAACACGCTGTCGCCCGGCGACGGCGTGCTCATGGTCGAGACCGGCCAGTTCGCCGCGCAATGGAAGACCATGGCGCAAAAACTCGGGCTCAAGGCCGAATTCATTCCCGGCGACTGGCGCACTGGCGTCGACGCCGCGGTGATCGAGGAGCACCTGCGCAAGGACAAGGCGCATGAGATCAAGGCGGTCTGCGTGCTGCACAACGAGACCGCGACCGGCTGCCTGTCGTCGATCGAGCAGATCCGCAAGGCGATCGACGCCGCCGGCCACCCGGCGCTGTTCATGGTCGACACCATCTCCTCGCTCGCCTCGACCGATTACCGGCACGACGAATGGGGCGTCGATGTCACCGTCGGCGGCGCCCAAAAGGGCCTGATGCTGCCGCCCGGCATGTCGTTCAACGCCGTGAGCGACAAGGCGCTCAATGCGGCGAAGACGTCGAAACTGACGAAGTCGTTCTGGTCGTGGGACGACATGCTCACCATGAACAAGGTGGGCTTCTTCCCCTACACGCCGGCAACGCAAATGCTGCAAGGGCTCGCCGTATCGATCGACATGCTGCACGAGGAAGGCCTCGACAACGTGTTCGCGCGCCACGCCCGGCTCGCCGAAGCGACGCGGCGCGCCATACGCGCGTGGGGGCTCGAAATCCTCTGCCGCGATCCGAAATATTATTCGCCGACCATTACGGCGGTGCTGCTGCCGGACGGCCACGACGCCGACGCCTTCCGCAGCCTCGCCCTCGATACCTTCAACATCGCCTATGGGGCGAGCTTCGGTCCGTACGTCAAAAAGTATTTCCGCATCGGCCATCTCGGCGACATCAACGACGGCTGGATGATCGGCGCGCTGGCGGCAACCGAAATGGCGCTCGCGCTCGCCGGCATACCGCACAACAAGGGCGGCGTGCAGGCGGCGATGGATTACATCGTCTCGGCCCACTCCAGCGCAGTGCAGGCGGCGGCGGAATAAAAATAATAAAATAGCGTCGCGCGCGCACAGCGCGGGCAGTGGTCGCAACAGCTCGTCTTTGGGGAGCCGGTGATGCGGCGGGGCATTGCCATCTGCGCTATCCTGTCACTCGCGCTTGCGAGCACTCTCGCGCACGCGCAGGATTATCCCACGCGGCCGATCAAGCTCGTCGTTCCGTTCGCCGCGGGCGGCGCGGTCGATGTGCTGGCACGGCTCATCGGCGCCAGGCTCGCCGATCGTTTCGGCCAGCCGGTGGTGATCGAGAACCGCGCCGGCGCCGGCGGCAATATCGGCGCGGATGCGGTCGCCAAATCGCCGCCCGACGGCTACACGATGCTGCAGAACACCAATGGACAGGCGATTACGCCGGCGCTCTACCGCTCGCTCCCGTTCAATCCGGCTACCGACTTCGCACCGGTGACACAGCTCGTCGCGTCGAACCTGATTTTGGTGGCGAGCCCAAAACTGCCTGTGAAATCGCTGCGCGACTTCATCGCGCTGGCGAAGGCGAAGCCGGGCGGCATGAACTACGGTTCAAGCGGCATCGGCAATCCGTTGCACCTTACCATGGAGATGCTCAAGCACGCGGCCGGGCTCGATATTCAAGCGGTGGCGTACCGCAGCGATGCGCAGATCAATACTGCATTGATGGCGGGGGAAGTGCAGGCGGCCGTGGTGCCGCTCGCCACCGCCGTCCAACTTATCAACGATGGCCGGTTGCTCGCGCTCGGCGTGACCGGAGCAAAACGCGCCGCCGTATTGCCTGACGTCCCGACCATCGCGGAAGCCGGCGTCCCGGGTTTTGCATCGACGAGCTGGCAGGGATTTTTTGCGCCGGCAAAAACGCCGGCGGCGATCGTCGATCGCATCCAGCGCGAAACCGCGGCGGTGCTGAAACTTCCCGACATCGAGTCGAGCCTCAAGGCCATGGCCTATGAGCCGGTCGGCAGCACGCCGGCGGAGTTCGCGGCATTCGTGAAGGCGGAGACGGCGAAATTTGCCCGCGTCGTGCAGGACGCCCACATCCCGATGCAGGATTAGGGGAGTTGGCGACGAAAATTCACGTCAGCGGCACCGCTGCGATGTGGTCCTTGAACGCCTGCCGCGCCGCGATTGCCGCGTACCAGCGCTCGAAATTGCGCAGCGGCGGGCGCTCGGGCACCAGCTGGCGGAAGCGATAGGCGATGATGCCGACAGGAATGTCGCCGTACGAGAACGCATCGCCGGCAAGATAGGCGGTCTTGCCAAGCTGATCGTCCACGATGGTCATGGCGGCCGCCGTTTTCTTTTTCGATTCCTCGATCGCCGCGTGATTCCGTTTTTCCGGCGGCGTGCGGATGAGGCCCCAAAAGCACTCGAAGATTGCAGGCCCAGCGACACTGAGCTGCCAGTCCATCCATTGGCTGGCGTGAGCCCGCGTGCGCAGGTCGGCCGGCTCAAGCACGCCCGCGCGGTGCTTGGCGGCGAGATAGCGCACGATCGTGTTCGATTCCCACAGCAGGAAGCCGTCTTCCTCCTCGAGCGTCGGTACGAGGCCATTCGGGTTCATCGCCAGATAAGCCGGCTCGCGGTTCTTGCCGAAGGGTCCTGCAATATCGATGCGCTCATGCGGCAGGCCGATCTCGCCGACCGCCCACATCACCTTCTGCACATTCGCCGAGGTTTTCCGCCCCCAGATTTTGATCACGACGTCCCTCCCGCAATCGACCCTTTGTCATGCCCCGCAAAGGCGGGGCATCCAGTAAACGCCGCAGGAACGGCGGAATGCAATGCCAGTGATTACTGGATCGTCCGCCGGAGCCTGTCATCGGGCCGGCCAAAGGCCGGACCCGTTGGCGGACGATGACAGAGTAGTCAGTCGAGCCGGCGCGCCTCCTCCGGCAGCATGATCGGGATGCCGTCGCGGATTGGATAGGCGAGCTTAGCCGCGCGCGAGATCAACTCCTGCTTCTCCGCATCGTATTCAAGCGGACACTTGGTCAGCGGACAGACCAGGATTTCGAGCAGCTTCGGATCGACACTGTCGGCGGGAGGCGTGGACATCAAAGGGCTCCAGTTCGGCTCGGCATACTAACACCCTTCCCCGCGCGCGGGGGAGGGTCGCTTTCATCACTGCAACGGCGTCTCGCCCGAAGTCTTGCTCTTGGCAAGCTCGATCTCGGTGACGGCGACCAGGATTTCGGCGCGGGTTTTCAGGTCCGGCGCCTCCAGCATGGCCTGCTTCTCAGCGCTGTCATAGGGCGACATCATCGCCAGCGCATTCACCAGCGCCTCGTTGGGGGCATTCTCGATGCCCTCCCAATCGGCCTTGAGATTATTGGCCTTGAGGAAAGCCGAAAGCGCGCGCAGCAGCGCCTTGCGATCGACCTCGTCCTCGCCCTTGCGCGCGGTGAAGTCGTCGATGAACGGCTGATAGGTCACCTGGCACTGCCGGTACGGCGTGGCGACGGCAAGCTCGGCCGCGATGCGGAAGCGCGCGATGCCGGTGAGCTGGATGAGGTAGCGGCCGTCGCCGCTTTCGGCGAACTGGGTCACCCGGCCGACGCAGCCCACCTGAAAAAGACGAGGCTTGCTCTCGTCCGAGCCGGGATGGGCGGGATCGGGCTGGATCATGCCGATCAGGCGATGCCCGGAGCGCAACGCATCATCGATCATCGCCACATAGCGCGGTTCGAAAATGTTGAGCGGCATCTGGCCGCGCGGCAACAGCAAGGCCCCCGGCAGCGGGAACACCGGGATCACGCCGGGGAGAGCATCAGGTCCCCGATAAATCGCATTTATCGGCATGTCGCACTCCACTCAGGTATTCTGTCACCTGAGGTGCGATCCTTCGCGGCCCGCGCCGCGCGCGGGTACCTCAGGATGACGGAATCAACGCGCCACACTACGCAAAAAGAATCGAGGAAAGCCGCTTGCGGCCCTCAATCGTGGCCTCGTCGGTCGGACCCCAGGCATCGAAGAACTGGACGAGTTGTTTGCGGGCGCCGTCGTCGTTCCATTTGCGGTCGCGCCTGATGATGGCGATCAGCTGCTCGAGCGCCTCCATGCGGCGGCCCTTGCCGTTGAGCGCGAGCGCAAGATCGAAGCGTGCCTGATGGTCGAGCGGATTGGCGAGGACTTTTTGTTCAAGCTCGGTGACGGGCCCGAGCGTTTTGGCTTGTTCGGCAAGATCGAGCGCCGCGCGCGCCGCGGCGACCGCGGCGTCATTGTGCTTGCCGTCCGGCACCATGGCCAGCGTCTGCCGCGCCTGATCGAGCGCGCCGGTCTCGACGTAACAACGCGCAAGACCGGCGAGCGCCTGCACGTTGGAATTGTCCTCCGCCAGTACCTGCGCGTACAGCTCCGCCGCACCGGCAGCATCGCCGTCGGCGAGCGCCGCGTCGGCGGCCTTGAGCAAATCCTTGGCCTCGCCGCCGATACGGTCCTTGGTCAGGCGCTCAAGGAAAGCAACCACCTGGCTTTCCGGCAGCGCCCCCATGAAGCCGTCGGCCGGCTGCCCGTTGACGAAAGCGATCACGGCCGGAATCGACTGAATGCCCATCTGGCCGGGGATCGCGGGGTGCTCGTCAATGTTCATCTTGACGAGCTTCACCTTGCCCTTGGCGGCGCGGACCGTCTTCTCGAGGACCGGCCCGAGCTGCTTGCACGGGCCGCACCAAGGCGCCCAGAAATCGACCAGCACCGGCTGGCGCTTGGATTCTTCGATGACGTCCTTAACGAAGGTTTGCGTCGTCGTATCCTTGACGAACGCGTCTGCGGTTGCGGTCCCAGCTTGCTGCAACATGTGCCTTGGTGCGCCTTGCCTTTTGGGCCCCGGGGTCGGGGGCCGAGCCTCCCCTGTTCGCCTGATTAAATGGGAAGAAAACGGGCGAATGCAATCACGCTTTCAGGCCGGGGCCGGCTGATACCGCCGCGATCCGCGGCAGGTGACCCGTTGCTTCGAGGAACTTGAGCAGCCCCTCGCAGGATATCGTCGTCGTTGCGGTGTTCACCAGGGGATGAAAGTTGAGCACCTGGTGCGCCATCATGGCGGCATCGAGCACGACCGTGACGCGGCAGGCCTTGTCGTTGATGACGGCGAACGGGGTCACCGATCCCGGTTCGACGCCCAGAAACTCGCGCAGCAGCTCGGCCGAGCCAAAGGAGAACCGCCCGGACGCGCCAAGCAGCCGGTGCAGCGATTTCAATTCGATCACTGCAGCTTCGAGCGCCACGACCAGGAACGCCGTTCCCTTCTTGTCGCGCAGGAACAGGTTCTTGGTATGGCCGCCGGCAATCGCCCCGCGCCGCGTGCGCGATTCCTCGACCGTGAATACCGGCGGATGGCTGACGCTCTTGTGCGCGATACCGTGACGATCCAAGTAGGCGAAAAGCTCGTCCGGCGAGGCAGGCATCGGCGGTTTCATACGGTATTATGGCGCAAACGCCACATGCGGCCGGACGGGAATGCGCCTATTTTGAGCTGCAGGACCATTTGATCCACATCAAGGCGACTTGAGCCAAGGCGCTTACAGTCACGTCAGGCTCGAAGAAAACGTCTCCGCGATAACTTGAGCCGAGCGGCCTTGGCCGAACCTTGCGGTTCCGGTCCTGGCCGCTTTTTGTGCGCGCAGGTTTGTCGCGCGCAGGGGCAAAATCCGGACCGTCACGACGTTGCGCCGCAAGTGCGATGAAATCGCCGCCTCGATCCGCAGTTAAGAGGGGCGGATCGCTCAAGATTTGAAGTTCCTATGCGAGTTTGCCGCTGGATCATAGGAACTTCAAATCCGCCGCGGTTGCAAAGCCAGGCGCTCTTTGGCATAGCTTGGCTGCGGCCCTGTTTCGCGCGGTTGGCCGCCTTACCCTTCTCGGATGCGGGTGTAGCTCAGGGGTAGAGCACAACCTTGCCAAGGTTGGGGTCGAGGGTTCGAATCCCTTCGCCCGCTCCAATAACAAAATCAAGCACTTAGGCCCGATTTTCCAACATCAAAAAAGACCCCGAAAAACGGGGCTAGTCAGATTGCCAGTCAGATCAATCGAGCCTTAACCGTCGCTTGCGGTTTCCGTTGCGACAGCCCTGCGTCGGCGTATTCTGCGGCCATGGCGTTGAAGCGGGCCCGCGCCGTGAAGATGAACCTTCCGACACTTGCTAAGGTAATGCGTGACCGCGACGCGCTGCGCAGTCTGCCAGATTTCAATGCGCGCAAGCGGGCGCAGTTCCTTAATGCTTGGACTAAGGTCGCGGCTTGGGAGGGCATCCGCGCCGAAATCAACGATGATGATCTATGGTTCGGGGCGTTGCGCAAGTTGCTCCCGGCTTATGTCGGCGACGGTGCCGAGCTTTGCCGGGGCCAGCAAGCCGACAAGCCGGTCGGCATGTCGTGGTCGCGGGGATGGCACATCGCCGAAGGCTTCGCGCTTTACGGTTCGGCCGTGCCGCGTGAACAGCGGATTGCCAAGCGACGCCCTAACCCCGTTGTGCTCATGGCGACGGTGCCAGCAAGTGAAATCCTTTGCGCCCCGTGCCTGTTAGGCCACAAGGAAGGCGAGTATATCATTGACCCGCGCCGCGTCGTCATAGATCGCCGCGTCGCGCTCACCACAACTGTCGACGCCTGAACGATACGTGCGGCACGCGATCCGCCTAAGCGAAATCAATCACTTATCAGCAGCCTGACTACAGTTGCCAGCACTGAATGATAGCAGCCCGCGCGAAGATCGACGAGGCCCCACTTCCGCAAACAATCGACGAGGCGCGCTTCCCGGCCCCGACAGACGACGCGCGCTCAGTCCGTCGCGTGCGGGCAGCACCTCTCAATGAGACGGTCAAGCGCGGCTTGATCGGCAATATCGCCGTGCCGGTCCAGATGCCTCGCCACGCGCAGAATGGTGGGCCAGTTCTCATCGACCAACGCATAGGTTCTATCGATGACGCGCCTATAGACTTCCGTCATCGCCAAGGCCGTGTCGTGATCTATCGTGATAGAGCCGCTGTCATTGAAAGGACGCCTGGCTTGAGTGAAAACGATCTTCGTGATGGCGCTTCGCGTGTTGATCGTATCTATGTCTGCATCATCGGCAACATCAAACAAATCGGGTGCTTCCAAGGGATGAGGGTAATCGTGGCAGTCCGCGTCGAAACCCGCTTGTGAAACCACGGCATCTTTTTCCCATGCTTCGATCCGCGTCGCCGTGTCCGCGTCTTTGGCGAGATACGCGGCGCTTTCAGTTGATGCGTGCGGCTGGCTTTTGCGGATCGTCACATGCTGGACCGCAAGCCCGAGCTTTCGAGCGACAACGGCATGGGCCGCCTCATGGCGGGCCTTGGTGCGGCGATCTTCTTTCCATCGAGCCATGCCCCGAAATATAGCTGGCGGCAGGCATCGGCGACAAGGCATTGGCGACAAAAATTGGTGACATAGTAAACACCGATGGCCGCGTCACGGTGCATCAATGAACCTCCCGCAAAAGATCGACGACGCGCCGGTCCCCGCGACAACCGGCGACGCGCTACGGATCGCCGATGACCGCTATCTTCGGACATGGTTGCGAAACGACGCCGTTCCGGCGGTGTCGTTTTGTTGTTTGCTCAAGCGAATTCCTGATTTGTCGGCTGCGAGTTTACCTTAACGCCCCGACGAATTCCGGTTGCTCCGGGCAGCAATCGGCGTCACCTAATGCCACAACAGTTAGGTCGGCCCCGGTACATCACGGACAGGACGAGTGTCCGCTACTCTGGATACGCGGGAAGAGGCGGAAGAGTGCATCGCTTTATACCGGCGCACAAATCCGCACTTGGAGTTTTTGCTTGAAGAGGATGATGACCTATGACGATGACAACCATCGAACCATGCCTATCCGGTTCTCACCCAACAGAAAGGAAAGGTCGCATGAGTTGGTCAGATGACACACGCAAGGCGGCACAAGCGGCTCGCCTTATATCATTCGGGCGCGATCAATTGCTCGATGCAATGCGCAAATGCACCATCGCCGACCTTGACGAAATCCAAGCGGCGATTGTCACGCTCATAACCTATGGTCGGGACATAGACCTTGAAGTCGAGCTTATGCGCAAACGATATGCCGAGCTTGCGGGTGACGGAGCGGCCGACGCCATGATGGTGAAAGTCCGGCGCGACGCAGCGGCAAATCGCGGCACGGATCGGCCGTAGCCAACGAGTAGTCAGCAAGCTGTGGGTGAAAACCGGAAAAGCATGCATCGAACTATTTGAAGCCTATCAAACAGCAACCGATCATGCGACACGCGGGGCGCTCTTAAGCCGCGCCGCCGGCGTCCGCGCCGCCGGCGTCCGCGCCGCCGGCGTCCGCGCCGCCGGCGTCCGCGCCGCCGGCGTCCGCGCCGCCGGCGTCCGCGCCG
>Ga0181536_10001110_pt1 | contig 32008 bp, 37 predicted proteins | sample PEATcosm2014_Bin_41_FD_121105 | JGI IMG/M metagenome (GOLD analysis project Ga0181536, IMG submission 121105) | Peatland microbial communities from MTU Mesocosm Facility, Houghton, MI, USA - PEATcosm2014_Bin17_60_metaG | ecosystem: Environmental > Terrestrial > Soil > Wetlands > Peat | place...
CGCTCGACGAGGCGCTGGTCTTGGCGGACGCGCAACTGTAGTGGTGACTGATTTTCATCTCTTCGGACCGGCGCACCTGGCCATCATCGCGGCGGTGCCCGCGGTCTCGGCGGGCCTGGCTTACGTTGCGCGGCGAAGCGCGCCGGCGGCACAGCGAGTGCGCATCGGGCTGGGCGTGTTTCTGCTGGTGAATGAGCTGATCTGGTACGGCTACAGGTATCACTTCGAAGGGTGGCGATTTCCGGAAGGGCTGCCCTTGCAGCTTTGCGATTTCATACTGTGGCTCACGATTGTGGCCGCATTCTGGCGGGTGCAGTGGTGTTTTGAATTTGCCTACTTCGGGGGGATTGCCGGCAGCGGCATGGCCGTGTTGACGCCCGACCTTTGGGCGCCGTTGTGTTCGTATCCGAGCATTTACTTCTTTCTGGTGCACGGCGGCGTAATTGTGGCTTTGCTCACGCTGATCTGGAGCGGACAGGCACGGCTACGGCCCGGATCGGTTTGGAAGGCGTACGCGGTGCTCAACATGATCGCGGTGGTGGTGGGGACGTTCGACGCTGTTTTCAAAACCAACTACATGTATCTGCGGGAGAAGCCGCACGCGTCGTTGCTGAATTATCTGGGGCCGTGGCCGGTGTATATCGTGGCGGGGGATGCCGTGGCGCTGGGGCTGTTTCTGATTTTGGCTTTGCCGTTCCGGCGCCGCGGGAGACCGTGAGGACAGCGCAGTGCTATGATTCTCTCGGGGCCTGGTGTCGAAAGCCAGCATCGCTTTTGTCACGGCAGTCGCGGTTGTTATGGTGTGCTTCCTGGGGTGCTCTGCCCTACTTTTGTTCGTTGTGATCGACGCGAGCTTTAACGGTGAGCTTGCCTCCGGACCGGGGTGCGGCACGGATACCGACTCGTCGAGCCCCGAAGGCAAATGGATCTGGGTGGCCAAGGACAAAGACGCGTTCCGTATCCTCGAGAATCTGCGTCATGGTTCTGTAGCGGAGCTGCAGGCAGCCGAACGACGCATGAACGGCAGAATCCTGCCGCTCGGAGACGGAACGCAAGTCCGTCACAAGGCTTGCCTGTGCTTTGACGGCTCGAGATTCCGGCCTGACCCGCCGAAGTCCCCGGAGCAGGAGCGTCTTCAGCGGGTCCTTAAAGTCAAGGTCAAGAGCGGGTATGCCGACGAACGGCCTCGCCCCGGTCTACGTACATAACTGCAAGCAAGCGCTGGTCCTGCGAAAGGCCCAGCAGCACTAACCGCTCTTCCTCGGACGAATGACGCGGATCAGCCACTAAGAGCTAGGCTAGTTCGCCGCCTCTTCGAACGAGACTTTGTGCTTGGCGAGATTTGCCGCAGCTTTTTGCGGGTCCCACTCGAACTCCAACGTCAACCTTCATTATACTTGCGCGTCGGAAGAACAACATATGGGCATAGTTCGGCTGCCCTGGGGTCTGCCAAGCGGCGGGACTTCCGCAAAGATCCGGTGCGTCTAGCGCCTTTTGGTCAAAGCGGCGGGCTTAAGAACGCCGAAGATGTCATCTTGCAGGCCCTTCAGGCTTCTCGGCCGAAGCCGTCAACGACGCCCCAATCCGAGCCGCCGGCGAGAGGCGTGGAGGAGTTTTTGCCTCGTCGCGGGGCCTCAACCTCAATTTCAGCCGCAACCCCTCGGCCCGACGGCCGGCAGATGTGCCCAGTTTCCGAGTGCCCGTAATCCCGGGCTATCATGAAAGAACTGTTCGAGCGGCACGATACCGCCAATTCAGAAACGGGAGAGCTGCATATGGACCCTAAGCCAGCCATCGTTGCACCAGCAATGCGATTCATCGGAGTCGCGGACGCCAACCGAAGTACTCTCTTCTACCGCGACATCCTCGGATTCGATGTGCGCGACCAGCAAGGCATAATCGAAGCCGTCTATGGCCCAGCTTGCATCCAGTTCGGCAGGCAAGATTACGCGCCCAACGATTGGGAGAAGCCCCGGCCGCGGGGTTCCGCCATCCTCTTCTTCCAGACGGACGACGTTGCGGCGATGCACGCCGCCATTCGCGCCCGCGGTGGCACGCCGTCGGAACTGGAGAAGGTCAACTGGATCAAGATGCGGATGTTCGAAATCCGCGATCCGGACGGGCACACGCTATGGTTCGGCCAATCCTATGACGTGCCGCACTCACCGGCGCCCGCGCCCATGATGCGGCAGGCCCTGCCGGAACTGCCGTGCGACGACGTGGCCGCGGCCGTCGCGTATTACCGGGATGTGCTCGGTTTCCGGATCAACTACCAACAGCACGATCTCGGCGTCATGGACCGCGACCAGATCACCGTGCTGCTGATCGCCCGGACGGAGCGTCACACGGGGATCGGGTCCGCCTATGTTTACGTCCGAGATGCGGACGCGCTCTACACGGAGCTGCTGGCAAAGGGCGCCAACCTTCAGGGCGAGCCGGTCAGCCATCCCTGGGGTCTTCGCGACTTCCGCGTGCTTGACCTCGCAGGCAATCGGCTCGTGTTCGGCCAGCCATTCGAGTGAGGTGTTGCAAGGAGCGAGGCTGAAGCCCCGCGCGGGCTCAAGCCAACCCGCGAGACTCTGATTCTCGCAGGAATTGGAGGGCGGCCAATCTTGGCCGCAGCCGCCTTTTAGGCGGCCAGAGCCGGCTGAAAGCCGGCTGCGGGCAGAATTGCCCGCCCTCCAATCTATGCAGCGTCTCAATATTGGAAAAACTAAGTGGCATTGGGCTCAAGCCCGCCCTCCAGGCTACACAGCCTTCGCCAGATCCCGGTGCGTCGCCTTCACCCGAAAGCCCGCCTGCGCCAGCCGCTTGCGGATCTCATCCGCGATCATCACCGAGCGATGGTGGCCGCCGGTGCAGCCGAACGCGATGGTCAGGTAGCTCTTCCCTTCCCTTATATAATGCGGCATCAGGTAGATCAGCAGCTCCGAGATGCGGTCGATGAACTCCACGGTTTGCGGGAACGAACGGATGTACTTGGCCACTTGCGGATGCCGGCCGGTCAGTTTCTTGAAGCGCGGAATGTAGTTTGGGTTCGGCAAGAAGCGCACGTCGAAGACCAGGTCGCTATCGGTGGGCACGCCGTGGCGGTATCCGAAGCTGGTGACATAGACCATGATCTTGGACTCGTCGCGCTCGCCGCGAAAGCTATCGCGGATGAAGTCGCGCAACTCGTGCACCGTGAACTTGGAAGTGTTGATGATCAGGTCCGCCATGGCGCGTATGGGGGCTAGTTGGCGGCGCTCCGATTTGATACTCCTGGCGATGGAGTTTTCGGTGCCCAGCGGGTGCGGCCGCCGCGTTTCGCTGAAGCGCCGCAGGATGGCGTTGTCGTCGGCTTCCAGAAACACCAACCTGGTCCTTACGCGGTTGCGAATGCGCGTGTAGACGCCGGGGAATCGCTTCAACCCCTCGCCCTCGCGCACGTCCACTACGAGCGCGGCGGCGCGAACGGTGGCGGAATCCTGGGTCAGCTCGGCGAACTTGGGAATCAGATCGACCGGCAGGTTATCGACGGAATAGTAACCCAGGTCTTCCAGCGCCTTGAGGACGGAACCTTTCCCCGAGCCGCTGAGGCCGGTGATGATCACCAGTTCCGCGGGCCGCTCCGTGGCACGGCGGCTTTTGCCCGGATCGGTCTGGTTCGCCATCCGCCGCGTCAGGCCTCGATGAGATCGAAATTACCGTCGCGGCGCCGCACCAGGACGACCACGCGGCTGGTCTCCGCGTCGCGATAAACCAGGTAATCGGCGCCCTGCTCCATTTGGAGCAGCGCTTCCTCCAGGGTCATGGGCTTGCGCCGCTCGTGGTGATTGATACGGTTGACGTGGCGCTGGATTTCCGGCTCCTCGGGCTCGGCGGCCGGCTCGGGAGCCGCGGCGGCTTCCTCCTTGCGCGGCGTGCGCTTCGTGTCGCGCCACTTGGCGCGCACCTTGATGGTCTGCTTTTCCAGCTTTTCGATGGCGGAGTGGATGGCCGTGATGGGGTCCACATTGGAAGCGATACCCACCAGTTGGTGGTTATAGTAGTTCACCGTAATCTCGGCCTGATGCAGATGCCGTTCCAGAGACAAGATCACGTGCGCTTCTTTCTCTTCGCGTCCATCCAGAAGTTTGCCCACTTTGGCAACTTGCGCCTCAATTTTCCTGAGTTGCGCCGGAGCCAGTTCCACTTGCCTGCCTGTGTATGTGATCTTCATGCGTCCCTCCGTGAAACCGAGAGAACGGGGCTGAAGCCCCGCGCGGGATCAATCCCGCCCCCCAATGTCTAGGGGCGAACCCGTCGTTGGTGTGTTGAAGGAATCTTCATATCCTCGCGGTACTTGGCGACTGTGCGACGTGTCACGTTGATGCCCTCATGCTGCAGCGCCGCGGTGATCTGCTCGTCGGTCAGCGGGTGCGCGCTGTCCTCTTCCTCGATCATCCTCTTCACCTTGCGCTTGAGCAGCAGCAGCGGCGTATTGCCTCCCAAGGGACCCTGCACGGCTTCGGAGAAGAAATACCGGAGCTCATAAACGCCTTGCGGCGTGTGCACGTATTTGCTGGCGACCGCGCGGCTCACCGTGGAAGGATGCACGCCCACTTCCTCGGCTACCTCTTTAATCATCATGGGCTTGAGGTAGTCGAGGCCGTTGGCCAGAAATTCGGTCTGGCGGCGCACGATGGCCTGGCAGACTTTGAGTATGGTCTGCTTGCGCTGCTCGATATTCTTCATCAACTGGATAGCCGACGTGTAGCGCTCGCGGACGTAGTCGCGCACTTCCTTGGTGGCCCCGTTGTCGCGGTCGAGCATGCGGCGGTATTGCGCGTTCAAGCGGAGCTGCGGCACGTCCTCGTCGTTCATCTGGATGATGTAGTCGTCGCCATCTTTAATGAAGAAAACATCCGGCTCGACGGTGCGCGCGCCCGCACCCGAGTAGCGCAGGCCGGGCCGCGGATTCAGCCGCCGGATGGCTTTCACGGCGATCTCGATATGCTCCATGGGGCGGCCCAGGATCTTGGCGAGTTCGCGATACTGGCGCATTTCGAGCAGCCGCAGATGATCGGAGACGATCTGCCAGGCCACGCCGCCGCGCCCGTTCATGCTCTCCAGCTCCAGCAGCAGGCACTCCCGCGCGTTGCGCGCGCCCACGCCGGCCGGATCGAGCGATTGCACCACTTTCAGCGCCGCCTCGATCTCCTCCGGCGTGTGATCGCCCATGCCGGCGATCTCTTCCAGGGACGCGGTAAGATAGCCATCCTCGTCGAGGTTGCCGATGATGGACTCGGCGGCATCGCGGATGTCGTCGGAAAGCACGCTGACGCTCAGTTGGGAATGCAGATGATCGGCCAGGGTGACGGGCGCGGACAGAAAAGTCTCGAAGGAAGGCTTCTCAACGGATTCCGCTGCGGGGCTCTTGTAGCCGGGGTCCAGATAGTCGTCGAAGAAGGAGCCGAAGTCGATTTCGTCGAACGGATCGGTGGCGGCGGCTGGTTCGACCGGGTCGGCCGTGGATACCTCCGGACTGGCAGCGGCGGCACTCTCGACCGTCTCCTGGAAGGGCTCCGCGAACAGCTCCGCTGGAGCTTCGCCGGCGATGCCGTTGGTGTGGGCGGCGTCGCCCATGGTGGCTTCCAGAAGCTGCTGGTCGGATGGATCGGTGACCCGCTCAGGCTCCAGCAGCGGGAGAAGCTCTTCCGGCGTAATCTCTTCGCTGGCTTCTTCGGTGGATTCTTCCAGGACCGGGTTTTCGACGATCTCCTGGGTGATCATCTCCTTCAGCTCCAGCCGGTTCAACTGGAGCACGGTCACCATTTGGACCAAGCCGGGGGTCAAGATTTGCTTCTGGGCGACCCGAAGCTGGAGTGATGGCCGGAGCATGCTCACAAACGATATTCTACCACCGGGACCGGGTGTGGCTGGCAGCCCGTGGCAAGAACCGCTCCCTCCCCGGAGGGGACCCCAGGTCGCGGCTCAATAACGCAAGTGAACCGACTGAGCCGCGCACGTCAGTAAGCGGTTTTCTGGCACTTCCGCCGAGCGCGGCTCGACCGCTATTCGTAGCGCAGACAAACTATGGGGTCCAGGTTGGCGGCGCGATTGGCCGGATAGAATCCGAAAAACAGGCCCACCCCCACCGAGATCAGCACGCCCAGGGTGATCCACAGTAGCGATAAGGTCGCCGGAATAGAAGGCACCAGGGCGCGTATGGTAAACGTGATGAGGGCGCCGCACAAAACGCCGAGCGCGCCGCCGACGCCCGACAGCGTAATCGCCTCCAGCAGGAACTGCACGCGGATGTCCGCGCGGCGCGCGCCGATGGCCTTGCGGATACCGATCTCCTGGGTGCGTTCGGTGACCGAGATCAGCATGATGTTCATCACGCCGATACCGCCGACCAGCAGCCCGATGGAGCTGATCACGCCGGTGAGCAGCACCATGGCCCCGGTAAGCTGATTCCACAGATCCAGGAAGAAATTGGCGTCGGCCACATCGAAGTCGTTGTCGCCGTTGTGGGGCACGCGGCGGCGGCGGCGCATGGCTTCGATGATATCGTCGCGGGCGCGGTTGACGTCGGCGTCCGGGCGCACGGAGGCGATCAGAAAGACTTCGCGGATCTCGGGATAGTTCTTGTGGAAGTTGGTGAGCGGAATCACGGCGAACTGGTCCACGCCGAAGCCGCCGAACAATCCGGGGTCCTTCTCGAAAACCCCGATGACTTCGTACAGGCGGCCATTCAGGCGGACCATCTTGCCGATCGCGTCGGTGTGCGGAAACAGGGCATCGGCGATGGCTTGGCCGATGACCACTACGTCGCGCGAGTGCTCCAGATCGAACGGGGAGATGAAGCGACCCTCTTGCACCGTGAACAGTGGCACGGCGTTGGTGTAGTCGGGTTCCACGCCGCGCACGATCATGCGCTCGACGTGCTGGTTGCCATAGCGGAGTTGGTCGGAGACTTCGCCAATGTTGATGCGTTGGGCAAACGCGGTGGCGTAGGCCAGCGACGGGACGGTCTCCGCCAGGTACTTGCCATCGTCGAACTGCAGGTATTTGCGCGCGCGGATGTTGGCCGGCAGGCGCGACAAGCCCGTGTAGCCGGGAGGAATGCGGGTGACAAAGATGGCCTGCGAGCCGAGGTTGCGGATGCGTCCCTCGATGTACCCGTTCAGCCCATCGATGATAGCGGCCACCGATATGACCGAGGTGACACCGATGACGATGCCGAGGATGGTCAGCCCGGAGCGCACCTTCCGCGACCGGAGGGTGTCCAAGGCTACCAGCAAATTCTCCCTAACCTCGGCACTGGTCATTCGGAACCACAGATGGACACAGATGGACACGGATAAAACGGAGACACGACACGCTTGATCCGTATTTTGGGAGTGCCGAGAAGGCAAAGCTGCAGCCCGGTGGCCTTAAGGTAATTCAGGCACTGCGCCAAATGAACGTCGTCGAATTCCTTCACTGCCTTGAGTTCCACTAGTACGAGGCCTTCAACCAACAGATCGGCCACGTATTCGCCCACAACTACATCTCTATAGCGGACGTGAAGGGCCTTGTGCGTTTCGACTGCGAGGCCATTGCTGCGTAATTCGTATGCCAAGGCATTTTCATAGACCTTCTCCAGGAACCCGTGGCCGAGAGCGTTGGCCACAGTGTAGGAACACCCGATGATCCGCTCCGTTATGGAGTTTAATCTGTGTTCATCTGTGTCCATCTGTGGTTCCATTTTACTTTACTCCGTTCGCAGCGCAGTGACGGGGTCCAGTTTAGCCGCTTTCGTGGCTGGATAGATACCGAAGAACAATCCAATAATGGAACTTAGAACCACCCCCAGAATAGCCACCCAAGTCTGCACGGCGGCGGGCAACGATGTCAGGCTGCGGATGGCCAGTGCGCAGAGAAAGCCAATGAATACGCCAATCAGGCCCCCGACGATGCATTGCATGACACTCTCGGTCAGGAACTGCATCAGGATATCGTGTTGCGTCGCTCCCAGCGCGCGGCGGACACCGATTTCCTTGGTCCGCTCCGTCACACTGACTAACATGACGTTCATAATCACAACACCGCCCACCACCGCGGAGATCGAGCTTACCATTACAAAGACGGCAAAGAACGCCCCGCTGATACTCTGCCACAAAAAGATGTAACTATCGGCCGTGCCAATATAGAAGTCTTCGTCACGGCCTTCGGTAATATGACGCCGGGCGCGCATAATCAGCCGCACCTCGTCCTGCGCCTCCTGGAACAACTGCTGGCTGCCGGCAGCCTTGATTTCCAACGTCGGGCTGTTTCGCGCGCCGCGGATTCGCAGGTAAGTATTCAGCGGGATGACCATGAAAGTGTCCTGATCCTGGCCCAGCACGGAACCGATGGACTCGAACGTCCCGACTACCGTGAACTCTTCGTTGCCCGTCTTGACCACATGGCCGATAGGGTCCACTCCCGTGAACAATTCCTGGACCAGCCGGTCGCCGAGCAGGCACACGGCCGCGGCGTGGCGGTCTTCCGGCTCCGTAAAATAGCGGCCCAGCGCCAGCGTGCGGGTGTCGATCTCGGCCATGTTGGCCGTGTGGCCGTAGAGCGAGACATCTTCCAGATCGCGGTCGCGGTAGCGTACGCCGAGCGTGCTGGCGACCGAGGCGCCCACGTACTGGCAATGGACGCAACCCTCCGCCACGGCCTGCAAATCTTCCGGCAGAATGTTCTTGTTGCGCTGGGCGCGGACCACTACCGTGAAATCCGTGACCGCGAAGGGCAGGCGCGAAATGCGAAAGACGTTGGTGCCGAGATTGGCGATCTTCGTTTCCACATAGCGGTTGGCGCCCTGCACCAGGGTCATCACGGCGATCAGCGTGGCCACCCCCATGGTGAGGCCCAGCATGGTCAGCGAGGCGCGCAGCTTGTGAGCGCGGAGGGCGTCGGCCGCCAGGAATACGTTATCGCGGAAGGCCAGCATGCACTACGTCACGACCTTGCGCCAGCTCTTTCCGACTTGGACGATAAACTCCGCTGGTGCATCGGTCAATAACAGGTCATGCACGCGTTGGCCGTTGATCTCGACCGCACCCGCTTTGATCTTCCGCACCGCGTCGCTGACCGAGTCCGCCAAGCCCGCCATAGGCAGCAGCTTGTCAACACGGATATCCCTGCCCCAACTGACCGGCCTCTCTAGTAGGCGGTACTTCGGTATGTCCGCCGGAACTTCGTGACGGCGCACCACGCGATTGAACTCCTCCTCAGCGCGCGCGGCGTCCGCGGCCGAGTGGAAATCCGTGACGATCAGGCGCGCCAGTTCCGCCTTGGCTTGCATGGGATGCAGTTCGTCGGCGGCGATGCGCGCGCGCATCTGGTCGATCTGCGCCATACTGCGATCCGTCAGCAGTTCGTAATAGCGGAACATCAGGGTGTCGCCGATTTGCATCACCTTGCGGTACATGATCTCAGGCGGCTCGGTAATGCCGATGTAGTTGCCCAGCGATTTGGACATCTTGTTGACGCCGTCCAGACCTTCGAGCAGCGGCACGGTGGCTACGATCTGCTGCGGCTGTCCGTAATCCTTCTGAATCTCGCGACCCACCAGCAGGTTGAACTTCTGGTCGGTGCCGCCCATTTCCACGTCGCACTGCAAGGCTACGGAATCGTAAGCCTGCGCCAGCGGATACAACAGTTCGTGTACGGAAATGGGCACGCCGTCTTTAAAACGCTTCGAAAACTCGGCGCGCTCCAGGATGCGCGCCACCGTGTACCGCGAGCACAGGCGCACCAGTTCCTCATAGCGCAGGGGCTGCAGCCACTCGCTGTTGAAGCGCACCTCGGTCTTGTCGGGATCCAGGATTTTGAAGACCTGCGCGCGATAGGTTTCGGCGTTGCGGTCGATCTCCTCGCGCGTCATGGGCGGGCGCGTGATATTGCGGCCGGTGGGATCGCCGATGAGCGACGTCATGTCGCCGATCAGGAATATGACGGTGTGGCCGAGGTCCTGGAAGTGTTTCATCTTGCGCAGCAGGACCGTGTGGCCCAGGTGCAGGTCGGGCGCGGTGGGGTCGAAACCGGCCTTCACCCGCAGCGGGCGGCCGGTCTGGGCGGCCTGCGCCAGGCGTTCGCGCAGGTCTTCTTCGCGAATGATCTCGGCCAGACCTTTCTTCAAATAGGTTAGTTGTTCGTCGATGGGGGGCACTCTGAATTAAGTTAGCATGGCAGCTTAAGGCGTCTTATACGGTCGGGGGGCGGTCTTTAGCCACCTTTAGTTTTAGTCCCGCCTTCGCCGAATCGCCGGAGAGATGCGACACAACTCGAAGTATCGGCGTGGAGCGAGGTGGCAGCCCGCACAAAAGCAGTCCATTATCGATTCCATAATCCGCACCCACCCAATTCCGGCAGTTTTCCGCAAGAGATTACGATAAGGGCCAAGGCTAAATAGGCCGCCGGGGTGCCCAAACGCCGCTTTGGACGGGCCTGGCTCGCCATGGATGTGGCCGGACTGCAATCTCGCTATTCTGTAGAGAGACCCGATGTCTTTGGTGTTCGAGTGGGACCCACGCAAAGCGCGAGCCAATCTTCGGAAGCACGGCGTGAACTTTGTCGAGGCGACGTCCGTGTTCAGCGATCCACTGGCGCGGATTTTTGTGGATGAATATCACTCAGCCGGCGAGCCTCGGGAGATCATCATCGGACATTCGAGGGCGAGGCGACTATTGTTGATATGCTTCACGGAGCCGGAGAGGGACCGCGTTCGCATCATCAGCGCTCGCCGCGCCACGGGCAAGGAGTTGTACGACTATGAAGAAAATGTCAAAAACTAGGGTCAAGGCGAAGCGGGACCATGGCCTTCGGTCCGAGTACCGTCTCGATTACTCGAAAGCCAAGCCGAATCGGTTCGCCGAACGGGCCCGGCCGGGATCCGTCGCGGTGCTGTTAGACCCCGATGTGGCCCACGTTTTCAAAAGCGCGGAATCTGTGAATGCCGTTCTGCGAGCGCTGATGGCGACCATGCCCGTCGCCGCGCGCCCGCGGCCAGGCGGCCGACCCGGACAGGCACATGGACAAACGAGCGGCCCGTAAGGAATACAAATCGAAGAAGACGCCGAAAGTCATCTTCGCAGTGCGCTGTAAGGCGACGGGCGAAGCGTGGGTTGGTGCTTCCACGCACCTGGATTCGCAGGTGAATCGAATATGGTGGGAGTTGCGCGGCGGGCTCCATCGGAACAAGCCGATGCAGGCTGCGTGGAACGCGCATGGGGAAGCAGCGTTCGCCTATGAGGTCCTTGAGACTCTGGACGACGATGTGCCGCCGCTGCTGCTTAGAGATTTGCTGGAGGAGCGGCGGAGACACTGGGAGGGAGCGGTCGGCCGGTAGCGCCGGGCACCAGTTCCAGCGCCATCCGCAGATCCGTCACTTTCGTCGACAGTGCCGTGTGGTCGGCAACACTCAAGCCGCTGATTTTCGGCAGCAACGTCCTCACCTGGACGTAGACCTCTTCCGCCTGCGCATAAAAGACCGATTGGGGGGTAGCCGCTACGCACGCCATGGCGATGCCCCGGTCCAGTTCCGTGTTGACCATGGGCACACCCAGCATGGCCGGGACACCGATCTCCGCCGCAACCGCCAGAAGGAAGATGAAATGCAGGAGCCTCATATCCTCCAGACTACACCAATCGACGCTCCGGCTAGTGGTTCTCCGGCATGGCCCGCAGGCGGGCGGCGGCGCTCTCGGCGGTGATGTCCCGCTGCGGCATGCCCAGCATCTCGAAGCCGACCATGAATTTCCGGATGGTCGCGGAGCGCAGCAGCGGCGGGTAGTAGTGCGCGTGGAAGTGCCACTCCGGATGCGCCGCGCCATCGGTGGGCCGCTGGTGAAAGCCCATGGTGTAAGGGAACGGCGCCGCAAAGACGTTGTCGTAGCGCGTGGTGACACGCTTCAGAATGCCGGCCAGGCGGCCGCGCTCGAATGCGTCGAACTCGTCCATGGCAGTCAGGTGGCGCTTGCTGACGATCATCGTCTCGAACGGCCACACCGCCCAGAATGGCACCAGCGCTGCGAAGGACTCGTTCTCGCAGACCAGCCGCTCGCCGGATTCGAGCTCAAGCGCCAGGTAATCGCACAAAAGGCACGATCCGCGGACGGCGCGCCATGCCGCCTGTTCGCGCTGCTCGGCGGCCACCTCCGTGGGAATGCTGCTGCTGGCCCAAATCTGGCAATGCGGATGCGGATTGCTGGCGCCCATCATTTCGCCGCGGTTCTCGAAGATCTGCACGTGGCCAATGTGGGGCTGGCGGCCCAGGTCGGCGTATTGCTCGGCCCAAACGTCCACCACCAGCGTGAGATCCGGCACGCTCATGCGCGCAACGGTCAGATCGTGCCGTGGCGAAAAGCAACCTACGCGGCAGATGCCGGGCTCGGCGGCGGCGATCAATAGGCCGTGGCGATCCTCAGTCCCGGGGGGAGTGGCCGGAAGCAGCGCCGCAAAATCGTTATCGAAGACGAACGTGCTGGTGTAAGGCGGATTGCGGGCGCCGCCGGCGCGCGAATTGCCGGGACACAGGTAGCAGTCGGGATCGTATTCCGGCTGCGCGGCCGGCGCGGTCTTCTCCACTTGGCCCTGCCAGGGCCGCTCGGTGCGGTGGGGAGACACCAGGATCCACGATCCGTTGAGCGGGTTGAAGCGGCGGTGCGGGTGCCGCGTAAAATCGAGCATTGTAATGAGGATAACAAGAGACGCGTGATACGATAGTCAATTGTCAGGTCTCGGGCTCCGTGCGACAGGCGGCCGCAAACCCCGCCAGGTCCGGAAGGAAGCAACGGTAGTGGTTTAACCTGTGTGCCGCGGATCACCCGGGGCCTGGCATTCGCCCACCCATGTACCAGGTCATCGCCCGGAAATACCGGCCCCAATCGTTCGCCGACGTGGTGAATCAGGAGCATGTCAAGACCACGCTCGAGAACGCCATCGCGCAGAACCGCATCGCGCACGGCTACATCTTTTCGGGGCAGCGCGGGACCGGCAAGACCACCGTGGCGCGCATTCTGGCGCGCTGCTTGAACTGCGTGAACGGCCCCACGAACCAGCCCTGCGGGGTGTGCGCGAGCTGCAAGGAAATCGCGGCCGGCGGGTCGGTGGACGTGATCGAAATCGACGCCGCCTCCAATCGCGGCATCAACGAAATGCGCGAGCTGCGCGAGAACGTGCGCTACCAGCCGGCGCGCGACCGCTATAAGGTCTTCATCATCGACGAAGCGCACCAGATCACCAACGAAGCCTTCAACGCGCTGCTGAAGACCATCGAAGAGCCGCCGGCGTGGGCCGTGTTCATGCTCTGCACCACCGAGGCGCACAAGATCCCGGCCACCATTGCATCGCGCTGCCAGCACTTCAGCTTTCGCTCCGTGGAATTTGAAGCGCTGGTCGCGCGCATCGCGTGGATCTGCGGGCAAGAGGGAATCCAGGCGGATGCGGAGGCGCTGTCGGTGCTGGCGCAGGCCGGCGAGGGCAGCGTGCGCGACTCGCTCTCGGCGCTCGATCAGGCCATCGCCTGCTGCGGCGAGACGCTACAGGCCGCGGAAGTGCGCGCGCTGCTGGGCGCGTTTTCGCTCGATGCGCTCGGCGACGTGAGCCAGGCGCTGGTGGATGGCGCGCCCGCGCGCATGCTGGAAGTGGTGAACGAACTGGAGCGCAACGGGCAGAACCTGCAGCACTTCAGCCGCGAGCTGGCCCGATATTTCCGGAACCTGCTGGTGGCCAAAATCGCGGGCGGTGAGACACGGCTGATCGCGGCATCGGCGGGCGAGCGGCAGAGGCTGGCGGAGATGGCCGGACAGTTCTCGGAAGAGGACCTGACGCGCTACCTGCAACTCTCGCTCGACCTGTTCCGCGACTTGCAGTTCTCGCTGCAACCGCGCTTTCACCTGGAGCTGGGCTTGTTGCGCATGGTGCAGGCGGGGCGGCTGGTGCCCATAGAGGAGGCGTTGGCAGGGTTAGGCGGTGGACGCGGAGACACGGAGACGCGGAGACGCGGAGACGCGGCGAAACCAGCACCCATCACGCGAAACCCAGCACCCGCGACCCCATCACCCACCACCCAAAACCCATCACCCTCTTCCTGGCGCCAGAAGCTCCACACCACCCTGATGGAACTGGGCATGGCTTTCACGGCCGATGCCATCGAGCATTCCGAAATCGTGGAGGCGAATGGGGAGTTGCGCTTCACTACGCCTCGGGAATTCTCCGTCGCCATGAAGGAGGCGGATATCAACCAGGCGGTGCGGCAGATTATCGGCAAACCGCTTAAGATCCAAGTTACGATTGGAGAGGTCGCCGCGCAGAATCAAGACAAGGTCGCGGCGGCGCCCGCGGCGCAGGAAGACGATGCGTCGCGCCGCGCGCTCGCGAATCCGGAAGTGCAGAGCTTTCGGGATTTGTTTGGCGGAGAGATCCGCACGGTTCGCAACCTAAAGGAGTAGCTACATGAAGATGCCAGGCAACATGCAAAACATGATGAAGCAGGCGCAGCAGATGCAGGAGCGCTTGCAGCAGGAGATCGCCCTGATCCGCGTGGAGGCCTCGGCCGGCGGCGGTATGGTCACCATCGGCATGGACGGGCACAAGAACGTGCTGAGCGTGAAGATCGACCCGGAAGTGGCGGGCGATGTCGAGATGCTGCAGGACATGGTGCTGGCCGCCTGCAACGAAGCCGCCAAGAAGGTCGATCAGGAGAGCCAGCAGAAGATGAGCGGGATGATGGCTGGGCTAGGCCTGCCGCCGGGTATGTTTTGATCCATGCCGGATTTCGCGGAGCCGCTGGCGCGGTTGATCACCGAGTTCAAACGCCTGCCGGGCATCGGCCAGAAGTCGGCGCAACGGCTGGCGTTTCACGTTTTGCGCGCGTCGCGAGAGGACGCGGAACAGCTTGCGCAGGCCCTGCTGGACGTTAAGGACAAGCTGGGCCTGTGCCGCGTCTGCAATAACATCAGCGATGGCGAGTTGTGCGTGTTTTGCCGCGATCCCAACCGCGATCGGAAGGTAGTGTGCGTAGTGGAGGAGGCGCCCAATATTCTGGGCATCGAGAGCACGCGGCAGTTCTCCGGCCTGTACCACGTGCTGCACGGAGCGCTGTCGCCGCTGAAGGGCGTGGGACCGGAGCAGCTCAAGATCAAGAGTCTCGTGGAGCGCATCGGCGCGGGTGGGATCGAGGAGATTATCGCGGCCACTAATCCCACGGTGGAAGGCGAAGCCACGGCGGTCTATCTTTCAAAGCTGCTGAAGCCGCTGGGCGTGAAGGTGACGCGCATCGCCATGGGCATCCCGGTGGGCAGCGATATCGAGTTCGCCGATGAGGTGACGATGTGGAAGGCGATGGAGGGGCGGCGTGAGATGTAGGGAGGTGGGGCGGACGCCCGCGTCCGCGCGCGACCCCCTGGTCGCGCTCTTGCGAGATCAGGCGGAGTGGGACGAGCAGATGGATCGAGACTCCGCTGCCGGAACACTCGATTTTCTGTTTGCCGAGACCGGCAAGGAAGCTGAAGAAGGGCTGCTTCGCGAGTGGCCGTCAGTGAGGTGACGTCCCGCGCAACGCTCTCTTGATTCCACCGCTTACGCGGCAGCCAGGGTCGCTACTCAGCGCGACCAGCCGTGGGGTGTTTACTCAAATATCGGCGCTAACCTCGCCAGCACCCCGTCCATGATCGCGTCTGGAATGCTCTCCAGCTTCCTGCCGCCGCGCGCGGCTAGGTCGAGAGTCCGGGGTTGGTCGCACCGGATAACTCCGGCCGTTTTGGTTCCGGCTCCTGTCAGTGACACGGCGAAGCCAGCCGTCCGCGCGAAATTACCGCCGCTCGTGATCGGGAGGATTACAGGGAGTTTCGTTACCTGGTTGAAGGCCTCCGGCGACACGATCAGCACCGGGCAGCGACCCTTTTGCTCGTGTCCCGACGTAGGATCGAGACTGACGAGCCAGATTTCGCCGCGCTTCATCAGACGATCTCGCCGCCCGCGGGCTTGCTGTTAAGCCACTCTTGCTCTTGCTTGGCGCGCGGCGCCTTAGGGTCGCACTGAGCGAGCAGCTCGCCCAGCGTATACCGGCGCCGCTGCCGAGGTTCCACCACGAGACGGCCGCTTTCAATCGCGATGCCAACCTTAGAACCAGGCTGCAAGTGCAAAACATCGAGCAGCGCGGGCGGGACGGCCAGCATGACCGAGCCGCCGACCTTGCGCAGATTGGTAATGTGCATGGCGTTCCTCGCTAGTTATATTTTAGTATAACAAGGGCGACGGCAGCACTCAACCTTTCACCGCCCCCACTGCCTCCCACCGTACCGCCGCCTTCTCGATCCGCGCCACGGCCTCCATCAGATTCTCCAGCGAATTGGCATAACTAAACCGGATATAGCCTTCGCCGTAATCGCCGAACGCGCCGCCATTCAGCCCCGCCACGCCGGCTTCTTCCAGCAGAAGGTCGGCCAGCTCTTTCGATGGAATGCCGGTCTCCTCCACGTTGGCATAGGCGTAGAACGCGCCCCCCGGAACAGTACAACGGAAACCTGGAATCCGGTTCAGCCCTTTGCAGATGGCGTCGCGCCGCCGCCGGAACTCGGCGACCATGGTGTCAACCCCATCCTGCGGGCCGCGCAGCGCCGCGATCCCCGCCCGCTGCGTGAAGCTGGCCACGCACGAAACCGAATTCACCATCAGCTTGGTGACCGCTTGCACCAGCCAAGTCGGCATCACGCCGTAGCCCATGCGCCATCCGGTCATCGCGTACGTCTTCGAGAAGCCGTCCAGAATAATCGTCTTCTCCAGCATGCCCGGATAGTGCGTGATGGAAACCGGCGCGTCTTCATAGTAGATCCGCGAGTAGATTTCGTCGGCCAGCACGATCAGGTCGCGGTCCCGCACCATGTCCGCAATGGCGCGCATGTCCTCTTCCGGGATCACTCCGCCGGTAGGGTTCTGCGGCGAGTTCAACACCAGCATCTTGGTCCGGCCGCTGAGCTTGTTGCGCAGCAGGTTCAGGTCGAACGAGAACCCGCGGCTTTCGATCAGCGGCATGGGCACCGGCGTGGCGCCCATGGTCCGGATCATCGACTCGTAGATAGGAAAGCCAGGGTTCGGGTAGATCACCTCGTCACCCGGTTCGAGCAGCGCCATCATCGGGAAGAAGATGATGGGCTTGCCGCCCGGCACGACAGACACGTGCTCCGGTCCCACGCGGATGCCGCGCCGCCGCGAAACGTCTTCCGCGATCGCTTCGCGCAACTCGGGGAAGCCTTGCGTGGGACCGTAGTGCGTCCAACCCTCGTCGAGCGCGCGCTTGGCCGCCTCGACGATGTGCGCCGGCGTCGAAAAGTCCGGCTCGCCGATCTCCAGGTGGATAATGCTGCGCCCTTTGGCCTCCAGCGCCCGCGCCCGCACCATCACGTCAAACGCGGATTCCACCCCGATGCGATTCATCCGTTCCGCTAGTTTCATGGGATTTTCCTGAAAAACGGCACGCCGTCGCGGATTTCCACGCGCGACACGCGGTCGTCAATTCGCACCCGCTCGCCATGCTCGCTAATGATCCGTCCCGTCACCCGCCCGCCCGAATCCAGCGCCACGATGGCCGTCTGGTAGGGCACGTCCGCGGCGAACGCCTCGGTCGCGGAGTAGACCACGGTTTCGGTATAGATCGTTCCAGTTGCCTCGCTCATACGGTCCCCAGAATGGTCACCACGCAGGTGGCCCCCGTGCCGCCCAGGTTCTGCGCCAGGCCGAGCGAATGCCGCGGCACCTGCCGGGCGCCCGCTTCGCAGCGCATTTGCAGCACCAGGTCGCAGATTTGCGCCACGCCAGTCGCGCCCACCGGGTGCCCTTTGGACTTCAGCCCGCCGCTGGTGTTGATCGGTTTGTCGCCCGTGCGCGCCGTGTGACCTGCCAGCGTAAACGGGCCGCCTTCGCCGCGCGCCGCGAATCCCAGGTCTTCGATGGCGATGATCTCGGCGATGGTGAAGCAGTCGTGCAGTTCGGCCAACTGAATATCCGCCGGCCCGACGCCAGCCATGTTATAAGCTTTGTCAGAGGCGCGGCGCACCGCCGGGAACGTGGTGATATCCGGCTTCTGATCGAGCGCCAGGAAGTCGGATGCCTGCGCGATGCCCAGCACGCGCACCGGCTTATCGGTGAACTCTCCGGCGCGTTCGGCCGGCGCGAGCAACACCGCGGCCGCGCCGTCGCTGATCAGCGAGCAATCGTAGAGGTTCAGCGGATCGGCGATGGGCTTACCGGCCATGGCCTGCTCCATGGTGATGACCTTGCGCATCTGCGCATCGGGATTCAGCGCACCGTTGGCGTGGTTCTTCACGGCTACGGCGGCCAGGTGTTCGCGCGTGGTGCCGAACTGGTGCATATGGCGCCGCGCGATCATGGCAAACAGCGAAGCGAACGTGGAGCCGGCCTTGATTTCGCCCGCGCAGTCGCCCGCGCCCGCCAGGATCTCGGTCACCTTGGGAGTGGGCTGGCAGGTCATCTTCTCCACTCCAACCACCAACACCGTATCGTATACACCGCTGGCGACGCCGTTATAAGCGTGGAAGAAGGCCGAGCCGCTCGAAGCGCAAGCCGCCTCCACGCGCGTGGCAGGCACACCGTGAATACCAAGGGCATTGGAAATGTACGGCGCGAGGTGATTCTGGCCCGCAAACGAGGGACCGGCGAAGTTGCCGAGGAAGAACGCATCCACCTGCGAGGGAGCGGTGTGCCCATTGTTGAGGCACTTTTCACCAGCTTCCACCGCGAGCGAACGGAGGTCGCGGTCGGGAAACGCCCCAAATGGCGTCTTCCCGATGCCGACTACCGCTACAGGTCTCATACAGTTATTATCTCTTGGTTCGTACGGCTACATTGTAGCGAGTGGCAAGCGAAACTTGACGGCGGGCTGGAGCGTCACATAGCCGAACGAAGCCAATTGTGAAGGCATCGAAGCTAGTAATCCTCCTGCTGTTCGCGGGCTCCCTTCTCGGAGGCCACCGCCTCGACTGGAAGACGGGTTCGGTGACGTGGGGGGGCGTGTTCCCCTACACGCTGCCAGGCCTCGATATCAGCACCCCGTTCACGAATAGCCGCGGCCCCCTCATGGCCGGCAATCCCCCTGGGATCATCCAGCGGCTCCAAATCCAGGGAGACCCCTACGTCTACAATGTTTCCTATGTGGTGAACTGGCACACACCCAAGGTAACGGTCGACGGGGCGATCCGTTACGCCTTGGATAAGAACGGCAAATTCTATATCCAGGACGCAGACGGCCGCGAATATAGAGTGAATATCGTAAACAGGCTGCTATCGCCGCCGCCGGCCGCCAATCCCGGAAACAATCTCAACTGGAAGACGGGCCGGCTCAACTTTGTGGCGATTATTCCCCGCTACCCTGCCAGCATGCGCCGGCCCTACGAAGCTAAGCAGTGGCTCCAAATTCGAGGAAACACCTACGTTTACGATCTCACTTACATTGTCACCACGCACACACCTCGGCTCACGGCTAAAAGCCCGGTAAAGTACTCTTTGGACCAGGACGGTACCTTCCATATCCTGGACGAAAACAACCTGGACTTCAAAGTAGAGATCGTACGCAAGGCCCGCTCGCCGCCGCCGGCCCATCCGGCTGGGATAAAATCGTCTTAGCGCCGGCAGGAAGCGCCTGCCAGCTTTGTTTCCACGTTTTGAAGGGTTTCCACGTCATATTTACAGGACCGTGGAAGCCGTAATTTACGCCCTGATGAGCGAAGCCGTCGATCCCGGCCTGGAACTCCTGGAGACGCAGAATAGGTTTGTTTCCGGTAACTTACGACGGATTTTTGTACAAATTTACCGCATTGTGGGCAATGTGGCCGACGCCCAGGACCTCACTCAGGAGGCCTTCATCAAGGCGCTGCAGCGGCAGGAGCAGCTTAAGGACGAGCAAAAAGCAGCGCATTGGCTCTCGCGCATTGCGACCAATACGGCCATCGATTTCCTGAGGCGCAACGGGCGGGTGTCGTACTGCGAACTGGACGCTGCCCCGGAAAGCCACGACGAGAGCCCGGAGGATATTCTGTTGCGCTCCGAGCAGCGCGACTATCTGGAAGACGGCTTGCGCCTGTTGACCGCGCGCGAGCGGGCGGCGCTGATGCTGCGCGATGTGGAAGGTTTGCCGGCCGAAGAAGTGGCCCAGCGGCTGAATTGTTCCAAGGCGACCGTGCGTTCGCACATTGCCAACGCGCGCATTAAGCTCCGCAAGTATATGGAAAGGAGGAAGCGATGACGCATCCGGATCAAACCACGCTGGCTCTTTACGCCGGACAGGATCTCGGTTGGTTTCGCCACCGGCGCACCCAGCGTCACCTGGCCCGTTGCCGCGAGTGCCGCGACGAGGTGCAGGCGTTCGCGTCGGCGCGCGACAATCTGGTGGCGCTGAATGAATTGCCAGCCATTCCCTGGAATCGGCTGGCCATTGATATGAAAGCCAACATCCGGCTGGGCCTGGCGGCCGGGGAATGCGTGCGCGGCGAGCGCATGGCCGGTCCCCTCGGCCTGTTTGGGATTCTGTCCGGCGCGCGCTCGCTGGCCGCTTGCGCCAGCGTGATGGCGCTGGTGACCGCGGGTCTGTTCCTCGAGCGGCCCACGCCGCCCACGGCGCCGGCGATCGCCGGCGACGGAGCGGTCTTGCGGGCAACGGCGAACGGTATCGAATTGAATGAGGGCGGGCAGACTTTGAGCCTGCTGCATGTGCGCTCCGGCGACGTGACGTATTCGGCGGGAGCGCAAGGTTCCATGCGGGCCGGTTACGTCGATGCCGACACGGGCAACGTAACGATTAATAACTTGTATGTACAGTAAATTCGCGATTCTATTCGTGGCGGGCGTGGCTGCGTTGTGCGCGCAGGAAACGCCGCCCAACAACTCGGTGAAGATCAACCTGCCGCCGGATTCGCCCTTGACGCTGATCTCGACGGACTTGGGCGATTCGCACGTCAGCCAGCGCGGCAGCGCGGTGGTGTTGGATCTGGATGTGGCTCTCACGCTGCACAACTCCAGCCCGAACCGCGTGCGCGGCGTGACCCTGCTGGTGGCCGCGCAGGAGGTGACGCCGGGCGGCAAGGCTTCCGTCTCCGTCCCCAGCCTGGACGTGGCTCCCAATCAGAACTTCCCCGTGCGCATCAATCTGCGCCTGTTGCGGCCGGCGCAGATGCGCGGCGGTCCGCTGGTCGAGGTCAACCTGGATGGCGTGCTCTTCCAGGACTATTCGTTCTACGGCCCGAACCGCCTGGAATCGCGCCGCACCATGACTGCCTGGGAGATGCAAGCCCAGCGCGACCGCAAATACTTCAAATCGATCCTGGCGGCGCGCGGCCTGGATGGGTTGAAGCAGGCGATGCTGGAGAGCCTGAATCGCCAGGCCGAGCGCCCGCGGCTGGATGTGCAGGTTTCGCGCGGGCGCGCGGTAACCTCCGCCGCCGTGGGGGAGCACGCCGTGCGCTTCGCTTTTCTGCGTTTCCCGGGCGAGCCCGTGGAACCGGTGGAAGGGTGGGCCGAGATCGCCGGCAACGAGGCTCGCAATCCCCGGATTGACGTGCACAATCTTTCGTCCCGGCAGGTGCGCGCCGTGGAGATCGATTGGATCGTGACCGACCGGCAGGGCAAACAATATATGGCCGGTTCGGTGCCGGCGTCCGGTCCCGAGTTCAACCTGAAAGCCGGCAGCACCAGCCGGGTGCTGCAGGACACCGCGCTACGCCTCTCCCGGCTGGCGAACGATGGCGGAACGCCGCTGTCCATTGCCGGCATGACGGGTTTTGTCGGCCAGGTCGAATTTGCCGATGGGAAGGTTTGGATTCCCAATCGCGAATCGCTCGCCAACGCGCAGCTTCTGGATATCCTGGAGCCGTCGCCGGAAGAGCAGCGGCTTATGGACCTGTATCGCAAGAAGGGGCCCAAGGCCCTGGCCGACGAGTTGAACAAGTTGTAGCTCTAGCGGTATTCGATCTGCATTGCTTTTCGGCGAGGGTCCTTTCTTGTCTGACGGCTTAGCCGGTGCGTGTGCATTTCAAAGCGCTGTTCCGCCGGTGGTCGCGCCCGCCACACGTTAAGGTTAAGCTTCGACTGAAGGGTCGATCACCGTCATACCTTCGTCCTCGGCCGCTTTCACAAGCTGACGGTCCGAGCACACAAAGGTCGCGTGCCGTCCCAGCCTCGCGCGCAGCATAATACAGCCGGCCAGTTGCACTGCATCATACGCTCTGAGAGCATGCCGATCCAGGAGCGCAGCCGCCTCCTGGATCACCAGATCCGTCAGAGGTTGCACCAGGAAGAAGTTCGCCACGTGCTCATCCAGACTGTCGATCAGATTGTCCGCGATATCGTGCGCCACGTCGCCGGCCCGCTCCCGCTGTCTGACGGCGGACCGGAATTCCACTGGCGTCAGTCCGAGAAGGGCGAGCGTATGCCCGCAGGCAGGGTCCGCGAGGCGGAGCATTTGTTCCGTGCCCGGCTCGCGGACGTATAGCTTCACTAGCGCGCTAGTGTCCAGGTAATAGACGCTCAAAGGCTATCTTCGCTCACGTAAGACCGTCTCGGAAAGCGGCTCACCGCGCATAGCGACCGGATTGAATCCGGAGCGGGGTCCCGGTTCCTGCTCCAGGATATTGCGCACTTCGGCCAGCGGCCGATTGACTTTGATCGCCGTGACAGGAAACTGAGGATTCTTGGGATTCGCGACCTTGCTGGTCAGAATCCACTTGCGATCAATCGCATCTACCAGCACACGTTGGCGCTCATCCGGTATGGCGGCCCAGGGGTAGCCTTGCTGCGGAAGGTAAGTATCGCGGAACCATTTCAGAGATACGAAACCAAGTTGCGGTTCTTTTTCGGCTTTCGCCAGCGCCGTCACAAGTTCGCGACCGGGGTCGCTGGCTGTTTCGGCGGGCGTCGCTAGGAGCTCCCGAGCATCCTTCGCCGTCGACTCGATGGCTTGGTTTTCTTCCACCGTCGAGGGCCGGTAAGAGATAGCGGCCACGCCGGAATCAGGCGACCAGCGGCTAACTGGCGCGTTCTGCTTAACCTGTCTGCTGTCCTTGGCATTGCCGCGGCGCAGAGACACCTGTGCGCGGAAGCCCGCCGGTGGAGCAAGCGCCGCAAGAGGTTTCAGCACATCGGGAAGTTCTGCGGCAAAAGCTGAAACGTGGTGAAGAGCAGCCTCAAGTTCAGACTGCGCGTCCGAAATCGTTCTGTCCGCTTTCATAAATTATTTTCTATCCGTTTAAATTTAGGTTTAACAACTTTAGCGGGTCCGCCCTGGAACCTTTGATCCCAGCTCGACTCCCAGTTACATTTTGTATAAAGCGTTTTGGCGATGTCAAGAGGCACGCGCTTCCTCCCGGCAGGTGCGCGCCGTGATCGGCCGGCAGGGCAAACAATATATGGCCGGTTCGGTGCCGGCGTCCGGTCCCGAGTTCAACCTGAAAGCCGGCAGCACCAGCCGGGTGCTGCAGGACACCGCGCTCCGCCTCTCCCGGCTGGCGAACGATGGCGGAACGCCGCTGCATCCGACCAGAATCAACGCCCTGTCCAAATGCAATAGGTTTACTAAGCTGAAAAAGCGTTCCCCGAGTCGAAGCGGCGTTAAACTCGATCGTCCGCCGGAACCAACCGAATCCAACGAAGCCATCGATAAGGTCGCCGCGTGGAGAAGCGAGACGCAGGATAGATCGTCGTCCTGAAGAACCTCGCACTCCCAGACGCTGCATTCGGCAACGCAGTATTCTGGGGTTCCCGGCGGTTGCGTGCTTCACGGCAGCCGCGTCGATACCGGACTGCTCGAACAAGAAAATCGCAATGATGAACAGACTCCACTTACGGGCCGAAACCGACGAAGGCGAGACCGCGAATGCGCGACCCGCCCGGAGGCTCTGTCCGCCGGTGAGGCTGTGTCCGTCCTTGCCGCACACCCGCATACCGCTGTCCCCCACGTCTGCGGTGCATGAACCAGGATTTACGTTCTGCCTATCCTGGCCGGCATGTATTATACATCCAACCACACATTTCAGAGCTGTTTTTCTGATTCTTTCCGATGGCGGCGGCACCAGCCGGTACCGGTTCCGGCATCCCGCGTGAATTCCGTGGCGAGGCCCGTTGTCTCTCGTCTGCGCGTGCGGGCGCACGAAGCGTGTCCGCGGCAAACCCACTAGCTGGCGAGGGCGACGGTTTCCTGCGGCTGCTGGCGGGCGGACGCGCAGGTGCGCAAAGCGGCCCGGCGGAAGAGATTCGGCGGAAGTCAGAGCGCCTGCGCCGATCATTCCTGATGTTTGATTTGGAGCAGTCTTTATTGCAGGCTTTTACGGCTCAGAAACGCGGCGCCGGCGGAATCAGCTGCCCGCATGGCCTCCGCAACCAGCGCAGCCGTCACTGGGAATGGTTCGTTGTGAATGGTTTCACCCTCAGCAGTGGCCCGCTGTGCGACCATTTCGAGCAGTTCGCGGCTGGGGTTCGCGATTCCGACCTCTGCAAAAGTGATGGGAAGACCTACGCTTCTTGAAAACGTAAGAACCTCCTCGACCACTGCCGCCGGCTGCGACTCAAGCATGAGTTGCGTGATCACCCCGAAGGCGACTTTTTCTCCGTGCATGAAATGATGCGTCTCGGCCGCCTTGGTGAGGCCGTTGTGCACGGCATGAGCCGCGGCCAGCCCAGAGGATTCAAAGCCCAAACCCGAGAGCAGCGTGTTCGCTTCCACCAAGCGTTCGAGCGAATCGTTCGTCTCTTTCCTGCGAAGCGCTTCGAGAGCAGCCATGCCGTCAGCCAGCAACGTTTTGTAGCACAACTCGGCGAGGGCCAGCGCGCTTCGTGTAGAAGCTCCGCCGCGCATATTCTTGACTCCTCCCTCGACGCAGACCTTGGCCTCAAACCAAGTCGCGAGCGCATCTCCCATCCCGGATACCAGATGCCGTGCTGGACTGCGCGCAATCACCGCCGTATCCACCAGGACGAGATCGGGGTTGCGGCGATAAATTCGGTATTCTTCAACCGCCCCTGCTTCCGTGTAGATGACAGAAAGAGCGCTGCAGGGCGCATCGCTCGAAGCGATGGTTGGACAGTTCACTACCGGCAGCCCGAGATCGGAAGCGATCGCACGGGCCGTGTCGAGAACTTTGCCGCCGCCTGCCCCGATGATGACCCGCGCCTGGCTGGCAACAGCCGCCTCGCGGCCACGGCGGATTTCCGCTGCTGTGCATTCACCAGCGAACGGAAAGACCTCAAAGTTCATGCCGACATCCGCGAAGGTCTTTACCCAAGCTTCAGAAAGTAGGAGCCTGGCGCTGCGCCCGGCCACGATGAGAGCCGGGCTTTCGATGCCCAGGTTGTGGATTTCTGGACCAAGCTGCTGGGTGGCGTGAGGACCCTGCGTGTAGCGGGCCGGGGAGCAAAACACTTTGAGCATGCTTCTCTAATGTATCCGATCAGTCCGACGCCGATGGGCGCCAGGACTATCCATCCAGTTGATCCTACCAGGTCCAACTCCTGGATTACGGCGCAGCCGGAAGTTATCCATTTGGCAGTGTAACGCTTAGGCAGTAGAAAGGATTCGCGAGCATCCGCCGGACATCCTCTTCGAGTACATTGTTCCCGCGTGCGTCATGGCGCCGCACGGGCAGCTCGGTCCTTTGCGCCGGCCGAGCGCGAACGGGACGAGCGGCGGCAACTGGAACTCGACTATGGGCGATCATGACGACGCCGCGGACTACGCGGGCCTTCCGGCGCGCGCGGAATTTCCGAAAAACAGCGTCCCAAGAGGACGCATGGATTATCACCGGAACGCTGTGCTGCTGCGGGCGGTGCGCTGACAAGCCACCGTTGGAGGTTCCCCGCACCAATGGCAACGTGGTCGTGGTGGGCCCCCGCCCCAATTAAACTCCCGGAATCCTCGCGCCCGAATCGCACAGTCGCTTCCCTGAAAAACAATAGGCTTCACACCGAATGTGATATTCGATACAATCCACTCTGGGAAACTGGTTCGTACGATGACCAAACGGTAGTGCCTTTAGAACAGCCGGGGCGCAAAATCGTTCAGACAGCGGCGCCACGTCAGCCACTCGTGGGCTGTGCCAGGCGACTCAAAATAAACGTTCTTGATGCCAGCCTTGGTCAGTTGCTCGCTGAAGTTTTTGGTACGGGGACCTTCCATCGAGCCGATTCCCAGGAAGAGCACCTTGACCTTTTTATTGAATGCTTCTGCATCCGCGAACACACCGTTGTTGGAAGTCTTCGGGTCGAAGGGAGGCCCAAAGCCGCCTGTGCTGCCGCTGAAGCCGCCGATGTAGGCGAATTTGTCCAGATGGGCCAGGGCCGTTAGGAACGTCTGCATGCCCCCCATAGAGAGTCCCGCCATGGCGCGATTCTCACGCCCCGGCAGCACCCGGTGTGTTTTCTCGATCATGGGAATCAAATCGGTCAACATCATTTCGGTAAATGTCGCGCCCGTGAAACTGGCCAAGGGGGAACGGGCGGGAGTCGCAGGCGACGCCGTGGGCGGTTTTGGCCAGAGCCATCGGGCCGAGAATATTGTTGCATCCTCGCCCGGCTTGGCTGCATTGAGATTATCCATGACGATGATCATCGGCTTGGCCTTTTTCTCCGCGATCAGGTTGTCCAAGATTAAATCCGCGTGCCCCTGCGTATGCCAGCCCTGCTCGTTCTCTCCCCAGCCGTGCAGCAGGTACAGAACCGGATAGCGCGCCTTCCCGGCGTCTGGCGGCGTGTAAACATAGCAATGGCGCCAGTTCTCGGTGACCGTAGAGTAGTACCACCGCTGGCTCACTTGGCCGTGTGGCACGTCTTTGGGCAGGTAGTAGTCTACATCCGGCGCCTCGGGAATCTCGATCCCGCTATTGTCCCACCCGGAACCGAAAAACGTACGCGTCGCCGGGTCAGCTACCGTGACCCCATCCACGACCAGCGAATAGTAGTGGAACCCCACCACCAGCGGTGTCGTGGTGACGGTCCACGCCCCGTCTGCCCCCTTTACCATGTCAAAGGTCTGCCCAACCTTGACTTGTACCTTTTGGGCGTCAGGCGCCATCACGCGGAATGTCGCGCGATGATCGGGGTAAACACAGGGGTACGGCGAGCCCGGGATGTTCAGGGTGGAAGGCTTGCATTCATCTGCCGCTTGTCCCCAGCAGCACGCGCATCCGAGCAGCGCGAATGTGGCGATTCTCATGAGCGCTCCTTTAATCTGCAATCGTATCACTCAGTCATCGTTAGCTGAAGCGTTTGTATTCGAACCGAGGGACCAGTCGCGGCGCCAGCCTGCCGCCGATTCTCCGATGCGTCCGGACCGCCAAATGCCGCGCCGAAGGGAACTGCTGCATATTAGCTCCGATTTCGGCCACCAGTCCAGGGCATGCGGGCCGCGCGGAAGGCGCCGGATCCCTGATGGGCAGGGCGGCGCTCCGGAACCTGCATTTTCAAACCGTCGGTGACAGGCGTGAATTTGAGCAGGCTCGGTTGGAGACAAACATGTTATAATCTCGTGTCAGAACGCCAAAAAGCGCATTCCGGTTCGAACTCTTCGCTCATTTACTATAGGAGGGATTCATGTTGGGGGGTCTGCTCTTCGTCGTATGTGTCATCCTGCAGTTTCACTATCATGACCCGATTCCGTGGTACATCTGGGTGCTTGCACTGATCGCACAGCTTGTTTCGTTCGGCGAACCAGCGATGAGGTCAGCGGTAAAGTCGAAGAAGGACTGACTGCGCGACGGGCCACTTAGGGGTTTTGCCGCTTCAGATGTTCTTCTGCCGTTCGGATCGGCGTGATGACGCCCAAGGCGATCTTGCTCCCGAGCGGACAATGCCGGGCGGCCTCCCGGCCGGCCGCGATACGCCGCGCGCGCCGGCGGCCCGTGCCCCGTCCACGATGCACCGCCGGCCATCCCACCGCTCGACGTGGCCGATCGTGAGCGCCGCGGCCTGGGACCGGCGCAGCCCGCAGCACAGGAGCATCGCTGGGCGCTTCCCGCGCCCGATGCCGGCGGCAGTTCCGGGCGCCAGCCGCCCGTTGTCCGTCGCCGCGACCGCCAGGTTGCGGATAGGGATGCGCACCGCGAGTACGTCTCCCGCTTTCCCCACCATCGTTCAGGCGTGCAGCCGATGACCACGACGGAGCGACTGGCGCCGCAGGTGTGCCAGCGGTAGGCCGTGCGGGATACGCCACCCGCGCCGGCGGGCAGTGCCCCCTTTCCATGATGCACCACCCGCAATTCGCAGCTCGACGCGGCCCATCGCGAGCGCCGCGGCCTCGGACCGCCGCCACCCGCAGCCCAGGAGCACGAATGGCGCTTCGCGCCGCCCGGGTGCCGCCGGCCAGTTCCGGGCGCCCCCGCCCGTTGTGCGTCGCCGCGACCGCCGGCGTGCGGATGGGCGACAGGATCTGCGAGGGGACGCTGTCCGAGGCCAGGGCCATCATCCGCCGCGAGGCGCACGCTGCTCGATGCGATGACCACGCCCGCGCGAGTTGCGCTGGACGTGTGCGGGCTGTACTGCGCGCGAAATACTTCGCCCCTCGCCTGGCTGGCCGTGCCCCTTCCACGGTGCACCACCATCCCGTCGCTCAACGTGGCCCGTCGCCGCGACCGCCGGCGTGCGGATGGATTCCGCGCGTGGACGGTATCGAGCCGTCAGATGACCCTCTGCTGGAGTTGCATGACGAGCGTGCCATTCATATTCTACGACTGCCATACACCCGACAATTTGCCTGGCAGGGGCGAGGATGCGTGCGCCCATCCGGCCCCCCCATAATCATCTGCCTGAATAGCTGACACGCCAGACGGTATTCGAGCCATCGTCGGTTACAATCAGCGAGCCGTCCTGCGCCACTGCGACGCCCACCGGCCGGCCCCATACGTCGCCATCGGCAGTCACAAAACCAGTCAGGAAATCCTCATACGCGCCTGTGGCATGACCGTCTTTCATCGGAACCCGGATGACTTCGTAACCCGTGCGCACGGCCTTGTTCCACGACCCATGTTCGCCCGCGAAGATATCGCCCCGATATTCAGCAGGAAATTGGCGGCCGTCATAGAAGGTCATCTCCAGGGACGCGTTGTGCGGTTGCAGCAGAACGTCTGGCGTGATCACTTTGCTCTGCAGTTCCGGATGCTTGCCTTGCTGCCGCGGATCCTGCCGTCCGCCCATGTAGAACCACGGCCAGCCATAAAACCCGCCAGGCTGTATGTGGGCGATATAACCCGGCACCAGGTTATCACCCAAACCGTCGCGCTCGTTCACTGACGCCCACAGTTCGCCAGTGATTGGATTCGTCGCAATGCCGACCGCGTTGCGGATGCCGTAAGCGTAAATCCGGCCTCCGCTGCCATCCGGGTTGAATTCAAGGATATCGGCGCGATGGTATTCTTGCGGGTTATTGTCGGCATCGTCGTCATTGGAGTGCGAGCCGACAGATACAAATATTTTGCTGCCATCGCGCAGACGATCGTTTCGGATATTCCTTCCGGCGGGCGCCTGACCGGCGGCGGCCACTGGACGCGCGATCTCGCCTTCACACGCTGCACCTGCCGAAAATCGGCTGGGCTCCTGATGGACTTTCCCTCTTCTCAGAACGGGACTTTTCAGACATCTCTTGCGGAGCCACTTCCACGAGACGCGCGTGATGCGTCAAGTGAACTTGAAACCTGGCCTCTGGCCACTCATCGAGCTTTCAATCTGGTGTCCCGCGCCCTTTTCGGCCTCTTCGTCCGGGTCTTTCCGCGAGTCGGTGCTCGCGGGGGGACCTGCACCAACCGTCCGAATCGCGGAGGCACGGCGGCTGCACTGACGATCGGGCCGGCAGCCACCAGCCTTTTCCGGCGAGCCTCCACTTGCAGGTTCAGACCTTCCAGAGCGCGCGCACCGAGCTGTTGGAGATCGCCTGCTTCGGCGAAAACGACTTCGTCCACGGTCTCGGACTTATCCACCATAAGCACGGCGTAGCCAACTGAGCGCGTAATGATCTGGCCGTTCGCCAACTGAAATTGGAGATCCTTCTTGCGCCGCTCAATCCCGATCGCCTCCAATGCCGTCGCGTTGATCCACGTGGACTCGGCACCCGTGTCGACCATCAGGCGCCGAACGGCGGTTGACTTGGAAGTCACCGGATTGAGGACCCGGCAACCAACGTAAAAAAGTCCCATCTATCCGCAATGATAACGCGAGGAATCCCGGCCGGCGGATTTGACGCAATCTGGCGGCCCGAACAGCGGATGCTGTGAAAGATCATTCTCGCAGGCGAAGTCTGAACCCACGGAGGGCCAATCCAACCGTCGGGCGTTTCTCGTCAACTTGATTTGATAGCGACTTCCCAGGGACCGATCCGCCGGGAAGCACTGCTCCAACGTGGCGAACAAGAACAGCTAAGCCACTCCCGCGCGGAGGATGCCCGTCCTTGAGCAACCGGGCTCGCGATACCCGGAGCGCGATTCGATCACACGCAGGCGGAGAGTGAGGATCTGCTTGATGCCGTCTTCGACGCGTGCGTAGCGGCAGCGCAGATAGGCAGCGGCAAATTCCCGAAGCATCGCGTTAAGCTTGAAATCTAGCAACCTGAGGCATGCATGGACTACGACGATATTGCTGGAGAAATTGAGGGCATCTTCAATCCGGAACCGGACGAGGACGGCCACCTGCGCGAATGGCCTCAGGAGCACCTTCGAAAGCATCACGGCCTCGACCTTACGTACATGGAGGATTGGCTTTGGGAGGGCGCAACATCGCACCCTAACACCCGCTTGTGGCCGGAAGGAGAGCCTGGCGGCGACGAACTCACGCGGAGCATGGACGTGGCGCGCCGGCTGTTTTACTCTTCGCTGCGCGTATTCGGCGACAGCATACTGACTTACGCCACCGGAAGGGAAAAGAACAATCCCAGCCAGCTCCGTTTCTACCCGCCAGTCATTCTGACGTCCTGGAGCGGCTTCGAGGCATTCGTCCGCCATTCTTCCGAGCTGATGATCCACACCAGCAAAGAGCTGCCAAGTCCCATTGCCGACTATCTGCGTGATGAAATGACGACCGTCAGCAGAAAAGGGGATATCGGTCGGGAGACGCGTTACCGGCCCGTACTTGATCGATATGCCGTGCTCCTCCAGTACGGCGTGGGCTGTAACGTTGACCGGGGACACAAATACTGGCAGGCGCTTGAGCGCGCCAGGGATCTGCGGGACCACTACACGCACATCGACGCGCTGAACTCTCGCGCGCTCTCTTCCAACGATGTGTTCGATTATCTGGAATCGGTCATGCTTGGCATCATCTGGCCATCGACTGAAGTGAAGCGGACGCTGCAGTTCGGTATCTTTGACCTCTACTGGATGTGGGATCAGTTGAGCGACCTTGCGCACGTCGAAATGCCTCAAGGCCAGCCGCCCGTTGTCCGTCGCCGCGACTGCGTGCGAGCGGTACGCCCACGCGTGATGCGCCGCCCGCCCGGCGGCCCCGCCGCTTCGACGATGTAGCAACGCCCATGGAACTGGCCGACAGCCTATACAATACCTCCCAATTCGCCGAACCGGGCTATCCATAACCGCCCCACGGCAGATCCAGGGGCTGAAGAAAGCCGAAGACAAAGTCGCTTGCAATTACTCATCGAACATAAAGGTCGCTCTTGCGCCATTTCGGTAGGAGCTGAAGAAACGGCCCTAATCTAACAGGCTGGAAAAAGCAAGGTGAAGTCTTGGCTAACAAAACATAAAGGACTATTCAGGACCCAAACAGATCCGCCATGCGTCTGTGAAGCTAGGCAAACGTGAGACGTCGCTCGGCGGCTCCTGCCGTTGATTCCGCACTGTGGCGGCGGCCAGTTGCCATGTTGGGACGGGCGATAGACGTTGTGTCCAACCGATGAAGGCCATCCGGGAACCGGGGGGATCTAGTTGCGTTTGCCATAACCGTGAACGATGGGCAAATCCCGCGCGACGTAATGCTGCCTCGCCAATCGCCTGACGTAAGGCCACCAGTGCTA
>Ga0181536_10001111_pt1 | contig 32005 bp, 27 predicted proteins | sample PEATcosm2014_Bin_41_FD_121105 | JGI IMG/M metagenome (GOLD analysis project Ga0181536, IMG submission 121105) | Peatland microbial communities from MTU Mesocosm Facility, Houghton, MI, USA - PEATcosm2014_Bin17_60_metaG | ecosystem: Environmental > Terrestrial > Soil > Wetlands > Peat | place...
ATCCCGACGCGCAAGAGCGAAGTGTTTTCGACCGCGGCCGACAGCCAGACCTCGGTCGAGATCAAGGTCTTCCAGGGCGAGCGCGCCATGGCGAAGGACAACCGCCTGCTGGGCGTGTTCCAACTGGTGGGCATCCCGCCGGCTCCGCGCGGCATCCCGCAGATCGAGGTGACCTTCGACATCGATGCCAACGGCATCTTGAACGTCACGGCAAAAGACCGCGCCACCAACAACGAGCAGAAGATCACCATCACGTCGTCCTCCGGGCTCGCGAAAGACGAGGTCGAGAAGATGGCCAAGGACGCCGAAGCGCATGGCGCCGAAGACCGCAAGCAGCGTGACCAGATCGAAGCCCGCAACCGCGCGGACGCGATGGTCTACAACGTCGAGAAAACGTTGAAGGAGCACCGCTCCAAGATCAGCGACTCCGAGGCCAAAGACATCGAAGCCGCCATCGAAGAAACCAAGAAGGCCATGAGTGACGGTGACGCCGATAAACTCAACGCCGCCACAGACAAGCTGACGCAGGCGAGCCACAAGCTGGCCGAAGCCATGTACAAATCCGCTGGCCAGCCCGGCGCTACGGGAGGCGCGGCCCCTGGCGACGCACCCGGCAACGGCGGCCAGGGCGGCCAGCAGAAACCGAAGGATGACGTCGTCGACGCCGAGTTCGTGGACGTGGACGATAAAGACAAGAAGTAAAAGATGCCAGGTGTTAGGTGTTAGGTGCCAGCCCGCTTGCTGGCACCTGAAACCTGAGCAAAGGAGGAAGAGTGATGGAGTACCAACTTACATGTCCGAAGCCGTGCGCGTCGATTGTTGTGGTTGCACAAGTGGCAAGCGAAGGCACGCCACAGCGGGGCGGATACGGGACCATCGAAGCTCGCGATGTTGCCAAATGCACCAAATGCGGCAGGGAGTTTACGCAGGTGGAGATCGACGACTGGGCCCGGTGGGTGTGATTCCAGGCCGTTCAAGCGTAGAAGCACGGAAGCCGAGGTGCCAGGTGTCGGCCCGCTCGCTGGAACCTGAAACCTGACACCTGAAACCTGTTATGGCGACCACCCCCAAGCACGATTACTACGAAACCCTCAGCGTCCCGCGGAACGCCTCCGATGAGGACATCAAAAAGTCCTACAGGAAACTTGCGCGCAAATTCCATCCCGATCTGAATCCCGGTGACAAAGTGGCCGAGGAGCGCTTCAAGAATCTGCAGGAAGCTTACGACGTTCTGAGCGATCCCAAGAAGCGCCAGATGTACGATCAGGTCGGCTTCTACTCGGAGAACGGCGGCTATCCCGGCGCTGCGTCTCCAGGAGCCGGCGAGCCGCCGCCCGGCATGGATTTCAACGGCTTTGATTTTTCGGATTTCTTTACCACGCAAGCCGGCGCGCATCGCGGCCAGGCGCGCCAAACCAGTAGCGGTGGTGGCGGATTCTCGGACATCTTCTCGCACCTGTTCCATCGCGGCGGCGCAGAGGAGACGGCCCATCAGCCTGAAAAAGGTGCCGACCTCGAGTACGCTCTCAACATTGATTTCTGGCAGGCCATCCGCGGCACCCAGGCCAAGCTCAACATCACGCGCCACGAAGTTTGTGGCACGTGTAACGGCTCAGGCACGGCCCCCGGCGGATCGGTCACCTGCCCGCAGTGCAACGGCACCGGTTCGGTCACACAGATGGCCGGCGCCATGAAGTTCAATCTGAGCTGCCCGCGCTGCGGCGGAAAAGGCAAGTTGCAAAACGCCTGCCCCACCTGTCATGGCGATGGGCGCATCGCCAGCAGCGAGACGGTCACCGTGAACATTCCCGCCGGCGCACAGAATGGGTCCCGCCTGCGCGTGCCCGGCAAGGGCAACGCCGGCACCCAGGGCGCACCCGCCGGAGATCTCTACATCACCACACGCGTCGAAGAGCACCCGTTCTTCACGCGCAACGGCGATAACATCGAGATCCGCGTTCCCATCAGCGTCACCGAAGCCGGCCTGGGCGCCAAAATTGAAGTGCCCACCATCGATGGCCGCACACTGTTGAAGATCCCGCCGGGGACGCCCAACGGCCGCAAGTTCCGGCTGACCGAAAAGGGCGTGTTCAACGCGCGCAAGAACCAGCGCGGCGATCAGATTGTCGAGGTGGCGATCCAGGTTCCGAAGGTGCAGGATGAACGCACTAAGGAAATCCTGCGCGAGCTCGGCAAGCTGCATCCGGAAGATCCGCGCGCGGACATTTGGGCGAAGGTGTAGCGATGGCCAAAAAGCGATCAAAAGCGGCCTACATGATTTCGGCGGTGGCCGAGCAGTACCAGCTCCATCCGCAGACGCTGCGGCTCTATGAGCGCGAGGGATTGCTGCTGCCATCGCGCAGTGAGGGCAACACGCGCCTCTACACCGACGACGATCTCGAGCGCCTCGAAGTGATCCTGCACCTCACCCGCGATCTGGGTGTGAATCTCGCCGGCGTCGAAATCATTTTGAACATGCGCGAAAAGATGTCCGAGATGCAACGGCAGATGGAAAGCTTCGTCTCCGGCCTGAACCGCGAATTCGCCCTCCACGCCCGGACTGCCGAGCCCGAATCCAGGAACTCGCTCGTGCCGGTGATCCAGTTCAAGAGCACTTCGCGCAGGTAGCGGCTGAACGCTCAAGCTGTCAGCGACCAGCATTCAGCTTTCGGAGGACGCCATGAAAGATTTCCACGGACTGAAAGTATGGCAGAAGGCGCATGAGTTGACCTTGGCGGTCTATCAGGTCACTGCGTCCTTTCCACGAGAAGAGTTGTACGGACTGACCAGTCAGCTCCGGCGTTCTTGCTCATCGATCCCTGCCAACCTCGCTGAGGGATGCGGGAGAAGCGGCGATGCCGAGTTCGCTCGCTTCTGCTCAATCGCGCTGGGATCAAAAAGCGAGTTGGAGTATCACCTGCTGCTTGCAAGAGATCTGAAACTGATCAAACCCAAGGATCACGAGGCCTTATCCCAGCGCGCAACGGAGCTGAAGCGGATGCTCGCGGGCCTTCTTCAAAAGTTGCGCGCTGACCGCTGAAAGATGGCGATTAGCTATCAGCATTTAGCTATCAGCATTTAGCTATCAGCATTCAGCTATTAGCATTCACGTAGTCTTATCCAAAAGCTGACCGCTGAAAGCTGAAAGCTTCTCAGCTTCATTTCACCGTCAACGCGAACGTCACCGTGTGCGTGATTCCCCCGCCGGTGGCCGTGATGGTCAGCGTGTAAGATCCCACCTTGGCATTCGATGCCACGGCCAGCTTCACCGGTAGCGTGAAGGTCGCTCCCGAGAGACTGGGGTTAGAGAAAGTGGGAGCCACGCCCGCCGGAAGGCCGCTCAGTGAAACCGTAACAGGGGCGTTGAATCCTCCCGTCTCGGTCAAAGTGAGATTCAGACTCCCGCTCGACCCCCGCGCAATCGTGGCCGAGGAAGCGCTCTCAGCCAGCGTGAATCCAGGCGGAGGTGTCACGGTGACTATGATGGACGCGGTTTTCGTGATGCCGCCTCCGGTCGCGGTGATGGTGATCGTGTGGTTGCCCGTGGTCGCGCCCGCGGTGGCTGCGAGCGTCAACTTGCTTGTCCCGGAGCCCGGCGCAGCTACAACCTGAGGCAGGAAGCTGGCCGTAACACCGCTCGGCAGACCGCTCGCGCTCAGCGTCACGTTGGCATTGAATCCCGTAGCTGCGCTGACGACCAGATTCACAGCGGCGGTCGCTCCCTCTGCGACGCTCACCGATGACGCGCTGGCACTCAAAGTGAAAGCCGGCGGCGCCGTCACTGTGACGGCCAGTGTCGTGCTAGCCGTGATCCCCCCGCCCGCCGCCGTGATGGTGACCGTGTGGCTGCCTAAGCTGGCAGCCGTGGCCGCCGTGAAGGTCACGACGCTCGCGCCCGAGCCCGGCGCCGCGAAGCTGGCCGGTAAGAAGCCGGCTGAAACGCCGCTCGGCAGACCAGTCGCGCTCAGCGTGACCGGCGCATTGAATCCGTTCGCACCTGCGACCTTCAAGGTCACGGCCGCATTCGCGCCCTGCGCGAAACTGACCGATGGCGCCGATGCACTGATCGCGATCGTAGGCGGCGGCACAACCGTAACCGCCAACGGCAGCGTGTTCGTGAGCCCGTTGCTATTCGCTGTTACCACCAGCGTGTAAGTGCCAGGCGCTGTCTGGGTGGTCGTGGCGAGCGTCAGGGTACTCGTCCCCGAGCCGGGTGCCGCAAAGCTGGCCGTGGATAACTTCGCCGTCATCCCGCCGGGCTGGCCCGTTACTGTTAGCGCCATCTTGCCGCTGAATCCGCCGGACACTGTGACACTGATCGTGACGGTGGCACCGGTTCCTTGGACCATCGTGACCGACCCTGGGGTCCCCGAGAGCGTAAAGCCGGCTTGCGGGGTGACCGTGACCGTCAGGGCCTGCGTGTGGGTGATGCCGCCGCCCGTGGCCGTGATCTGGATCGGATAACTTCCGGCCGCCGCCTGCGAGCTGGCGCTCACGAGGAGTGTGCTCGCACCCGAACCCGGCGCTGCCAGACTCGCCGGCGTGAAGCTGGCCGTAACTCCCGCGGGTATTCCAGTTGCCGAGAACGCTACCGCGTTATTGAAACCGGCGGAAGCACTCACCGTCACGCCGGCCGTCACACTCGAGCCCTGCTTCACACTAACCGACGACGCGCTAAGGCCGAGAGTGAAACGCGCTGGCGGCGCGATGGTCACGTTCAGCGAGGCGTTCTGCGTCACCGTTCCACCATTCGCCGTCACCTGGATGGTGTAGCTGCCTGCCACCGCCTGCGTACTGGCGCTCAAAGTCAAAGTGCTCGCGCCGGAGCCGGGAGCTGCCAGGCTCGCCGGAGCAAAACTGGCCGTCACCCCCGCGGGCAAGCCCGCCGCCGAAAGCGCAACTGCATTGCTGAAGCCGCCGGAAACCGCCACATTCACACCCGCCATGGCCACGCCGCCCTGGGCCAGGGTGACCGATGGTGTCCCCAGGCTCAGCGTGAAGCCCGCTGGAGGCGTAATAGTCAGGTTCAACGACGCGTTCTGCGTTACTGTTCCGCCGTTCGCCGTAACCTCAATGGTGTAGCTGCCTGCGACTGCTTGCGAACTGGCAGTCAAGCTCAGCGAGCTGACGCCCGACCCGGGCGCCGCGAAACTCGCTGGCGTGAAGCTAGCCGTCACTCCCGTGGGTAGGCCCGTCGCCGAAAGCGAAACCGAGGAGCTGAATCCTCCGGAAACACCCAGCGTCACGTTGACGCTGCCACTGGCTCCCTGTGCCACTGAAATCGAAGTCGCCGACGGGTTGACCTGCAAGCCCGGGCCGGACGCGGGCCAATTGTTCACCAGCATCGCGGCGTCTACGGATCCAACCCCGCTCCCCTGGTCGTATCCGACGCCGGCGTTGAAACCGGTCAAACCCGGCACCGAGTTGTTTCCGGTTGTGACATCGTGGAAAACAGCTGTACCGCCGGACTGCTGGCTCGTGGCCAGCGAATACAGCGCGGGATTCACGTTGCCCTGCCTGGCTCCTGCTTTCTGTACTACCATCGCCATCACGCTGGCGAGCGACGGCGTGGCAGCCGACGTTCCGGCCACGGCGTAAAGTTGGTTATTCAGATAGATCGCGTAGCCGTCGTGGCCCGCCGCCGTGGCCGACACATCCGGCACGTCGCGCATGCCATCCGCCGGCACACCAGGACCGGTTTGCCAGGCCGGCTTCGAGTAGATCGAGCTTGCGCCGCCGCCGCCCGACCACAGGTCCGATCCGCCGGGCATCAGGCCGCTCTCGTTCCACACCATCTCGGGAATGTACTGCAATGCCGAGGCCTGCGTTGTCGCATTCGATGTGCTCGACCAGTAGGCGCTGGGGTTCGACGTGTCGTTGAATTCCGTTCCGCCCACGCAGGTGCTGTAGGGCGTCGAACAGATGCCGCTCACCGCGAGTCCATTGACAGCGGTGGCAGACGATGGGGAGTCACAGCCGGCCGCCCCGCTGTCTCCCGCCGCGATCATAACCGTGATTCCCTCAGCCGCCGCCTGTTGCCAAAGATTGTTCAGAAAACTGTTTGCCGATGACCCGAGCGCCGCTTCGCACAGCCCAAAACTCATCGTCATCACCGGCGCTACGTTGTTGTTGACGATATATTGCGCCGAGAGCATGGCGCCATCGCTCGAGTTGGTCGAGGCCGAGACCACGAATTGCACCGAGGCGTTCTTCGCCACCGCACCCGCCCACTCCGCGTCCAGCTCCGCTTCGGTCTGCTCGTCGGTGGACACGATTCCGGGGTTGGTTCCATTCACAATGACGTTGGGATTGTTGGCCGGGAGCCCAAAGTAGCTGCGAAAAGTCTGCACATCCGAGAGATTCAAATTGCAACGCGCCACCACCGCCACGGACTGCCCGGTGCCGTTGATGGAGTTTTGATAGAGCGGCGCCACGTCGTAGATCGTCGCCCAATCCGCGGGAGCCAGGTAGTGCGCACCGCCGGCGTTGAGTTCCGGACTCGATACCGGCCGCACCTGGGCATGCGCCGGCGCGCTCCGGAAGTCATGCAGCGCCACTACGCCGCTGACCACGCCCGCCAAAGCCTGCGGAATTTCGGGATCTGTGGCGTTGGCATAGTGCTTCTCGCCGCCCACATTGTAGGCGCGAATCTCGGTGTGGAACGCGGCCTGCACCTGCGCGACATCCCCGCTGAAAAGGATCGACCGCCGCCCTTGGGCGATCTCCTCCACTTCCAGGCCATGGCTGCGCAGCCAGTTCGCGACCTCGGCCAGATCATGTTCGGAGACGCCGAACTCCCGGCCGAACACTTCTGGGGTCAGCCACTGGTGATACTCGGGCGAGTGCGGGTTTTGCTGATTGGCGAGCAGCGCTTCGAGCGATTTCTCCCGCCCGGCATCCGTGCTCAATGTCAGAATCATCCGCTCCATGCGCCGGTCGAGTGGCGCCGCCCCCGTTTCGTACTCCGGCCGCGCCAGAGGATGCGTGTTGCCACGAAGAGCCACCCGGACGTTATCGTCGATGCGGCCGGTGATGCGGTCCGGAAGGGTTTGAGCAACCAGCGGAAATAGCTGACACAGAATGATAGGCAGGAGAATACGGACGGGAACGACAACCCGTTGACGCGGCATTAAGCCTCCCAAAATTGCGCTACGAACTCGGACCGGGGATGCACAGTCTTCTCCGGCCTCTGTTGGACTCATCGGTAGGGAAGTGGAAGATTTTAGGCTGAATTTAGCTTACGTGGCGCGTAGGCGAGAAGACAGTCAAGTGAAATCCTATCAACTACTTGCAACCGTTCCCGGGGTGACAATTTGGCACTCGGTTTGCAATCTTGGCACTCGGAGGTTCGAAGGTATGGTTTCCCAAATCCACGGGAGTGTAGCGGCATTTTCAACGGAAACTGTTGCTAGTTCTAGTGTTCCAGCCGCCAGCGACAATGTTTTCGAGGAGATCTTGCAGCGGGCCGCGCAGGAGAACCGTCAAAATCTTGACGCCAGTTCCGGCGGAATTTCGTCTGCCAAACAAGGTAAGGCAGGCTTGGAGGCGATGTTAGGGAATCAACCGGCGGCAGCCGCTCAAAGTTCCACGACAGCGGCTTCGACGGAGGCGGATAGTGACACGCCGGAAGCGCCTTTCGTCCCCACGTTCCAAAGCAATGTCGAGGTCACCAATTCCTATAATGGCCAATCCACGGAATTGAACCCTATGTACTTCGCCACAAGCGAAACGGCGCAGTACCTCGCCGACAAATTCGGCACCGGCCAAGTCAAGGAAGAGGCTGCCTACAGCCCGGGCAATGCTTACTATTCTTCGGCCAGCCTATACTACATCCAAACGCCGAACGGCCAGTGGCTGAATGCGGGTTTGCTGGCGGAAACCTATGTGCGCATGCCGGAAGCGCAGTGGCCGGGCTTGGCGGATCAGGAAATCCGCAACGCCATCGCGCAGGCTGGAGGCTAGAAGTCTTCCACTAGGAAAGGATGGTGTACCAGTTGAGGGTCCCGAACGGCATGGTGCTCTGGTGCCGCATGTACTGGTGTCCGTCCGGTGCGGTGACAATCTCACCGTCCGGCACATTGTCTCCGGCAAGCACCACATAGATGCCGCCGCCACTGGTTGGCCCAATCACAGCAATGTAGCCGCCCGGCGTTGTGAAGGCGTCGGCGGGCAGCGTAGCGGGCGGAGCCGGCGGGGGAGACGGTGGCGCGTAGGGGGGATAGTCGGCGATGTTGGTAGACACCTTGATCGATCCCGGGGGCGGATTGTTGGGATCATAAGGTGCCTCGCCGAAGGGAGGCATTCCGCCTGGAGCGGCCGTCACATTGGGCTGCAGCATGCTGGGCACCCACGTGTAGCCGAAGGTCTGGCGGAGGAGCATGACCTTCCAGGGATCCCAGCCCCAAACCATAATGGGAACGTCGATGATCTGGCCTTGCTGGGCCAAGGCCTGGGCCGCGGTTTCACGCTGTGCTTCACCGGGGATCGTCTGGAGCGATGCGACGGCAGGCGGCTGCGAGTTCCAGTAGGCCGTATCAAAAGCGGAATTGCTGTCCATCCAGGTCCGTTTCTCCTGCCTCAGTATAAACACGTGAGATTCGTGAACACGGCGCGCAACCCGGCGCAAGTATCGCAATAATCAGGGGGTAAGAAACCTGGAAGATTCGTGACTGCGTCCGAGGGCACGCTAGAATGAGGCTATGCGCTCCTCGATTCTTTCGGCCGCCGCGGCGTTGCTCCTGTCGATCTCCCAGATCTCTGCACAGACTGCACCGCCCGAGGTGGACGCTGCATTGCGCGCGCGAATCACGAAGTACTACCAAACCCAGATTGACGGAAAGCCGCGGCTGGCGGAGCCATTGGTGGCCGAAGACTCGAAGGACGTCTTCTACGCCATGAGCAAACCGAGGATTTTGAGCTTCTCGATCGACCGGATCGACTATTCGGAGAACTTCACCCATGCCAAGGCCAATATCGTCGTGAAAATGTATATACCGATCGCCCAATTGGCTAAGGATCCGATCAGTCTGGCGATACCGAGCCTATGGAAGATTGAAAACGGAGAGTGGTGTTGGTATATCGACCCGGATGTGCTTAGGACAACGCCATTCGGGAAAATGCCATCCCCATCGGGTGAGGCAAGCGGTCCAGGCGCCGTGCCCGATGTGAAGCGCGGATTGAGCGTGGAGGAACTGTGGCAGAAGGTGAAGGCGGATAAACCGGTCGTGATTCTACGGACGTCGGAAGCATCGGACGACCAGGTGGTGATCCTTAATCAGATGCCCGGCCCCGTTAAGATCCAGGTTAATTTTCCCCGCGTACCGGGGCTGGAAGTGGTGGCCGACCGCCTGGAGATTCCCGCCAATGACAAGGCCACCATAAAGTTCCACTTCAAAGGCGAGATCGGCAAGATGGAGGCCCAGTCGGTGGTTGGGTACGTGGCGGTCGAACCCATTCACTCGTCGATTCCGCTGCGGGTGGTCTTTCAATAAACGAAAACGGGGACAAGCCTTGCGACTCGTCCCCGATCTGAGAGTTTGGTGCCCGCGTTTACTGCGAAGGCCCGACAGGGAACCGCGATTCCTTGGCCAATACAGTCTGGCCATTGATTGGGATCCCGACGTCGAATTTCGTAAGTGCATTTGCTGCGGTGCCCGCGGGAACGACAAACTCCACTTGCCAGACGCCGATCATTCCCTCCGCGTAGGTCACAGTCGGCGGGGCGATACCTGCATTATTTATGCCAACGATGACCGGGGTGGTGATGGCCACGTCGCCGCTCAACGGATCGAATGAATTACTGGAGACGACGGAGGCTCCCGTGGAGGTAAACGGAGGAATCAGGCCGGTGACGTAGGCCCGGAGGGTCTCCCCCGGCGTGGCCGGGCTCAGGGGCGTCACCAAGCTCCCGTCGGCATGGAGCACGATGGCGTTCTTCGTCACGCCATCCGACAGCGTGTATTCGAAGATGCCGGGCGCACCCTGTTGTATGGTCACGTTGATGGTGGCGGTCTCACCGTTGGCAGTGATGATTACCGGCACCGTGGTGCCGCTCAACGGATAGAGTTCAAAGGGTACCTGGATAGCGATCGATTGCTGACCGTTGACGTTGGCGACGTAGTAAATCGGTGCATAGGGCCCCTGTTTAGCCTCACCGAACTCGACGGTTACGTTCTGGACTGTGGTGGGCAGAACCAGGGGACCAGGTCCATAGGAATCGGCGCTGACCACCCCCGTTATCCCGTTTGCGACGCCGCTGGCGCAATAAATCACAGCCACGCCGCCGGGTGAGATTTGGTTCGGAACGAAGCTGGCGCCGTTGTCCAGGACGGAAGTGCACACGGGCCCTGGGGGTGTCACGGTCAGATTGAACGTGACCGGGGGCGGCGGGGTGTTAGTTCCCGAAGCCGACGCGGTGACGGTCACCGGACCGGGAATAGACCCGGCAGTGACGGTGGTGCTGGCTTGGCCGCTCGCGTTTGTGGTGACGGTCGATGCCCCCAAGACGGCCGAACCGCTGGTGACCGCGAAGGTCACGGCGACGCCCTGCACAGGTGCGCCGCTATCAACAACCTCCACGATGAGCGGCGAGGCAAACGAAGTGCCCTCAAGGGCATTCTGCGAGTTACCCGAAACATAGTTCAGGCCCGTAATGACTACGTTGATGGTGAGGTTGAAGGTTGCTGTTACTGAGCCTGCCGCGACCTTGACCTGCACTGGGCCCGCGCCGTTTCCCAGGGTGGCGATGGCAGCAACATTGCCATTGGCGTCGGTGGCCGTGCTGACTCGGCTTAATGTCACAGCTCCAACCGTGGTGAAGCTCACGGTGGTATTGGGCACGGGGTTACCGCCCAGATCGGTCAGTGTCGCAGTGAGAAACACAGGCAGGGTCTCGCCCGGAATGCCGCTCTGGTTATTGCCTCCCAGGTTAATGAAGGCAGCGGGTGGGCCGGCCGTGACCTGGTAGTCGTATCCGGAATACTCATAAATTCCGCCGATGATTATCGAAAAGCTTCCGGTACCGATCTTTCCTCCAAAGGCCAGATTGCACGTAGCGACACCCGAGGAGCCGGTGTAGATCACACTGCCCCCAGCACAGGCTATGGTTGAGACGTCATTTGGATCGTCCTGCACCACTGAGAGCGCGACGTTGGGGATCCCTTGTCCCTGCTGGGTTCCCCCGATGGCTCCCACTACCGCGACCTGGACGGCCCCGAGGGACTGCTCACCCGACTGACCGACCAGAACATTACCGGGGCCTCGCCCCGTGGGTTTGCTGAGGATGATGTCGTCGTAGTCGGTGACGCCGTTGTTTTCGACCGTTGTAAGAGTGAATTGAACGCTTCCGCCCCCGCCAGTGGCGGTTACTGTACTTTGGATGAAGGAATTGCTTCCAACGCCTGTGGCACTGGTGGTGAAGAAGGTCTTGGCTTGGCCCGTGGCGTCGGTCGTGGTCTGCGCATTCGCCACATTGCCGTGTCCGGCTGGGGTCGCGGACCAGTTCACCGTAGCGCCTTTCACGGGATTCCCGCTGGCGTCACGCAGCAGAACGACCAACGGCAGGCTTTGGCTGTGCGTGAGTGTATCGAGCAACTGACCGTTGCCGGAGACCAGGGAAATCGACTGTGCGCGTGCTGCGCCCGCACTGAGCAGGCAAATCGCGAGAAAAACCCAGTATCTAGATCTGGCGGAAAACATTATTCACCTCGTGGTTTTAGAGAACACAATTGCTTGAGAGGGACGCGGAGGGAATTCCAGTATAGCACTTTCACGTATTTATATAGAAGGTGAATGTGGCAGAAATTCTTCGCTGTTTCTTTGGGCGGATTCCGGAGGCCCGAATAAAAAAGGAGGAGAGCTTTTCGCTCTCCTCCTTTGTGGTGAACTGCTTGGTAGCTGTTAGTAGCCTAACTGCTCGCCAGTGGTGAGACCAGGAGCGCTGAAAGGTGCTGCGAGGCGCGGCTTGGGCGGATCGGGTATGATCAGCGCCAGGTAGCCCTCGGTTCCGAGGTACGTACCGGTCTGCGTAATGAAGGCAAAGCCATGCGCGTACTGGAAGTCGCAGTCCGCGATGATGTAGCCGCTGAAGGAATTCGGGGCTACGATCGGTGTGGCTGTGCCGTCAATCAAGGCTGCCCACGTGGTGCCAGCAGGCACCGTCGGGGTGGCGTAGGAGGCCAGGCCTTTGCCGCCAGTGAACGGATAGACGGTGCAAGCGCCTGATTGCGGCGAAGTGCCGTATTCATCCAGCGACGTATTGGAGATCGCGATACCGGTATCGAACCCGCCGAGGTTGGTCACGTACGGGAACAACAGGTGCGTGGCGCACGAATCAATGATGAACGCGTTCTGCACCTTCGACAGGTCGACGAAGCGCGGTACTTGATCCTGTGACGCCATCGGAGCAGCGGAGTCCGAGAGAACCGGAGCGAAGCTGGCTTCCACACCGGCCTGAACGTTGATTGCCGGGGAGTTGGTGCCGGGGCTTGCCGTATAGGTGATCCAGAACGGGATCGTCGGAGCTTCCGTCAAAGACGACGTGTTCGCTGACAAAACTTCGTAGACGGCCTCGCCCGCGCCGGTGGAATCCAGCGGGACATCATACAATGTACCGTCGTTGGCATCGTTGCCAGCGAGTGCGCTGTACGCGCCGACCTCGCCTGCGGTCAAGCTGATGTACAACCCACCCGCGACGTACGGGACGCCGGTATTGTAACCGCCGTTGCCGTCCGCATTAGTCGGCACGGAGACCGTGACACCGGCGGGAACGTTAGAGAACTTGATTCTGAACCGGGTACCTGCGTCGGCCAGACCACCATTGGCGCCGATTACGCCGTCAATGCTGGTGGCTACGCCTTGGGCAGCATTATAGAAGAACGTCTCTGTATTGAACGTGCCGCCTGGCAGATCCTGATTTTGGAGCGCTAGAGGCGCTGTGTACAATGTCGCTTGGTTGCGCACCTTGAATGCTGCTCCGAAGCCCTTGTTCAGTGTGACACTCCCAGATGGGGCGAGCGTCTCCGATGTGCACTGCGGCCAAGCTGACGGAGCCGGCTTGTTTACAGTAACGAGGAGGCCAGTCTGGACTACGCCAATCGTCTGAGTCGCGTTGTTGCTGGTGACTGGCAGCACGGTCGGGTTGCTGACGGCAATCGTTTCCGTAACGGACGACGGCGAGCCACTCACCGCAACGGCCACTTCACTCGCATTGGCGCGAATGTTGGTAATGCGGATGGTTCGCGTGCCACCATTCGTGCCGGGAGGCGCGATCGGTACGCCGCTGAACGTGATGGAGTTTCTACCGGCAAGACCGACCCACTGGCCCTGGAACACATTGAATGGCGTGACTGGGTTAGTACCATCCAACGAGCCCGGAATGTAGGGGCTGCCGGCGGCTATGCCGAGACCGTAAACCGGGCAAAGGTTACCCTGCTCGGCAGCTACTGTGCAGACATGCTGCTGCGTCTCGGTCGGCTCGTCGATCATCAACAGAGCTTCTGCCGCGTTGTTGGTCGTTGTCAAAATGCGACTGGTGACATCAGTAGTGTTCAGGAAGATCGTGATGTTGACCGTGGGCGCGATATTGGCGGGATTGGAGCCAGCACCCGTCCCAAGATCAATCGGCGTACCACCGGTGCACTGTAAAATGAAATCACCACCCTTTTCCGTCTGCCCTTCCGCCCGCATCTGAACCGATGTAGCGGTCGAGGTGCAGCTAAACGGGGTAGTGGCCGCGCTTACCGTACCCACTGTTGCTAGCAACAGAGCGATAGCGGCGAGCACGATCATGCTTCTGCGAAAATCTGCCATTTCCTTCTCCTTGTAAAGTGCGTTATTGAATCGGTCGAAGTTCTCTTGCAACCTGAGCCTCTGACTATTCACGAAATCGTTTCACAACCTTTGGGAACTTCTCCGTGTCGGGCGGAGAACAGAATCACCGAAGGCCCTCAAGTGGGCCAGCGGCTCCAAACCAAAACCCGCGATCAGCACTTGTCAATGCTAATTCGTTTTTAAACTGCACATTGTGCTTGCGGGGCAACTCCGTACAATTGCAAAATGCATCGCACGCGGTAAAGATATAGATACCTCAGCCCCACTGCCCCTGTCAAGAGAAAATTCTTTATCTTCAACACGAAAACCCGATTTAGTGGTCCGGAATGGCATTTAAGCATATCGGTTAACGAACGTCAACGGTAGCGGGCCAGGAATCGCGAAATCCGCATCGAACGGGGCAATGGCACGGTGCAATTGGGGTTAGGCGCAACGCGTAACGCTCCTTAAGAAACCGTAATCCTGTGGAAAACTGGCACCGGCGCCTTCCGGACCCGCCAGAATGAAAAAACGTTCAGAATCGGGCACTTCAGGCAACTTTAAATTTGTCGCGGCAGGCGACCGAGCAAAAGTGAACAAGTTCACCATTTACGGTCTTCTTGATGGAAGAGCTGGTGGAAACGAATGTGCCGCAGACGGGGTCTTGTTTCAGCTCGCCGCCGATTTCGCTATTCACGGGCTTGTGACCCGGCGGCGGCGAGCCGGCTGGCCGGAAGGTCTGGGTGAAGAGGCGGGCTACGGTAGTCACCACCGCCCGGATAACCGCGAAGAAGACCAGCAGTAAGAAAAAGCGAAAAACAAGCCGGAACATAGCAAAGGGCCCGGCGCTTGGGAGCCGCCGGGATCAGTTCGTCTTCTTCTTGCCCTTCGTGCTTTTAGCGGCGTCAGGGTTGGTGTAAGTCGTCGTCACCGAACCCTCGATGGAAGCGAGCGCGCCCTTGGCGGAATCCGCGAACGGTCCGGTGGGTTTCAATTCGAGATATTTCTGTAGCGCCTCTTTGGTGCCGTCGGCAGGAATTACTTTCCCTTCGGGCGTTATCTTGGCCTGTCCCAGAAGGTACATGCCGTATTGATATTGCGCGTCGGCGTAATTGGGATCGAGGTCGATGGCCTTCTTGAAGGCCTGGCCGGCGGCGTCATTCTGCCCGGTGTTCACCATGACGGCGCCGAGATTGTAGTAGTACTTGCCGGCGTTCGGGGGATCGAGCTGGGCAGCCTTAGTCAACTCGGCCTGGGCTTCAGGAATTTTCTTGGCCTTGACTAGGGCAAGAGCGTAGTTGTTGTGTATGCTAGCGTCGTCGGGTTTGAGCTCTATGGCCTTATTGAAAGACTCGATGCCTTTGCTGTACGCAGTCTCCTGATCAGCGCCGGTCTTCATCGCTCCGGCCTGCATGTAGGAGTCGGCCAGATGCGCCCAGATCACGGTCTGCTTGGGATCCATTTCGTTGGCTTTGTTAAACGCCTCGATGGCGGCGTCCCACTGCTTGCCTTCCATGGCGGCCATGCCCTGATTGAAAGCGTCATTCAACGCCTTGTTCTTGGCGAGAGCTTGCTCGCGCTCCTTGGTGGCCTTCTCGATCGCGGCCTTCTGCGCGGCAGACATGCTGCGTTCCTGTTCCTTTGTCATCGTGCCGGTAGCTGCCGCCTGTTCGAGCGACTGCTGGCGCTTCCTGACCTCTTGCAGATTGAAGTTTATGGGGGTGGAATCGCCAAGCGAGGTGCGGACGTTGTCTACGTTGTCGACATCTTTGCCATCGACTTCGAGCGTGATCTTATAAGTACCAAGAGGAAGACCGGTATGGAAATAATGGCCCTTCTTGTCGGTCTTGACCTGGTAGTGGCCCTTGATATCTTTGCGATCTATTTTGACCAGCGCGCCCTTGAGGGGCTGGCCGTTTTCGTCTTTCACATCTCCTTCGAGCGAGGACACCTGCGCAAAAGCCGCGCTAGCGAAAATCAGGAGAGCCGCAGCGGACAAGGCAGCGGTTTTCAGCCGGGTAGGCATGAGGGGAACCTCCAAAGAAACAGGTTTTTGATTTGTAAATAACAGCATACTACAATAGCGGCGGCCCGATCGAAGCGGAGTTTCAGGTTTGCTACGATAAGCGTTAACCCAAAGGACCGTTTTGATCGAAACCGTTCCGGACATATTGGCCCGAATTGTCGCCCGCAAGCGGGAGGACTACGCCCACGCGACGACCCTGCGAGCAGAATTGGAACGGCGCGCGGAAGCCATGCTTCCCTTGCGGCGCGGCTTTCGGGCAGCGCTTCTCCGGCGGCCACCGGCGGCGATTGCGGAGATCAAGAAAGCTTCTCCCAGCAAGGGAGTGCTGCGGGAGGATTTCGATCCGGCGGCGCTGGCGAAGCAGTATGAACGGGGCGGCGCGGCGGCGCTATCGGTGCTGACGGATGAGCCGTTCTTCCAGGGGAAGCTGGAGCACCTGGTGGCGGCGCGGGCCGCAAGTATTCTACCGGCGCTGCGCAAGGATTTCACGCTGGACGAATACCACGTGGTTGAGGCGGCGTCGCATGGAGCCGATGCCATTCTGCTGATCGCGGCGATCCTGGGAGAGCAGGAGATCCGCAATTTGCGGGAACTGGCCGCGCGCTACCGGATGGCCGCGCTGGTCGAGGTCCACGATCAGAGAGAGCTGAGAACGGCGCTCGCCGCGGGGGTGGATATCATCGGCGTGAACAATCGCGACCTCAGGACCTTCGAAGTCACTCTCGAAACTTCGCTGCGGCTGGCGAAACAAATACCGGACGGGGTTTTGAAGATCAGCGAGAGCGGGATTCACTCGCGCGAGGATATCCAGCGGCTCCAGGAGGCAGGGTTCGACGCGTTTCTGATCGGCGAGCATCTGCTGAAAGCGGCGAGCCCGGAGAGGGCGCTGCGCGATCTAGTGGGTCCGGCATGAGCGGGAAGAAGGCAAGAGACAAAAGGCAAATTGCAAAAGGCAAAAGGGAATTCGGAAGGGGCGCATTGATTCTTGCGCTGGTCTGCCCGGCATGATGGTGAAGATTTGCGGCATTACCAACCTCGGGGATGCAATGGCGGCTATTGAGGGCGGGGCTGCGGCGATCGGTTTTAATTTCTGGCCGCGCAGTCCGCGGTATATCGCGCCGGAATCCGCGCGGCGGCTGATCGAGAAGCTTCCGGCGGAAGTGCGCAAAGTCGGCGTGTTTGTGGATGAAGCGCCTGGAGCCATAGCTGCAATCGCAAGGGAAACCGGGCTGGATGTCGCACAGTTGCATGGGCGCGAGACGGCAAGCGATTTTCCTCCGGGTCTGCCAGTTTGGAAGGCGATTCGCATCGCTGGAGAGTTCGACCGCACGACGCTCGATCAGTTCCCTGCGGAGGCGATGCTGCTGGACGGACCCGCGAACGGCGTGCCATTTGACTGGACGATCGCGGCGGGGATTCCACGGAAAGTGATCGTGGCTGGAGGACTGGACGCGGAGAACGTGGGCCGGGCAATCGAACAGGCGCGGCCTTGGGGCGTGGACGCGTGTTCCCGGATCGAGAGCGCTCCCGGTAAAAAAGATCACGGCAAGATGGCGCAATTTCTCCAGGCGGCACTGGGCTGATGGCTTCACAACCTGACGGGGGCGGACATTTCGGTATCTACGGCGGGCGCTACGTGCCTGAAGTACTGATGTCGCCGCTCGAGGAACTGGAGCGGACGTTTCTCGAAGCACGCGAAGATCCGGCCTTCCGAACAGAGCTCGACGAACTGCTGCGGACTTACGCCGGGCGGCCCACACCGCTCTATTTTGCGCGGCGGCTGACCGAAAAACTGGGTGGCGCGCGCATTTATCTGAAGCGGGAGGACCTGCTGCACACCGGGGCGCACAAGATCAACAACTGCCTGGGCCAGGCGCTGCTCGCGCGGCGCATGGGGAAGAAGCGCATTGTCGCCGAGACGGGCGCGGGCCAGCACGGCGTAGCCAGCGCGACCGTCTGCGCGCTGTTCGGCCTCGAGTGTGTGGTGTATATGGGCGAGGAGGACATGCGGCGGCAGCGGCTGAACGTATTCCGCATGCGCTTGCTCGGCGCCAAAGTGGTAGGCGTGGCCAGCGGCAGCCGCACGCTGAAAGACGCCATCAGCGAGGCCATGCGTGACTGGGTGACGAACGTCGCGACCACGCACTACCTGCTGGGCTCGGCACTGGGCTCGCATCCGTACCCGCTGATGGTGCGGGAATTCCATAAAGTCATCGGCGAAGAGGCGCGCGGGCAGATTCAGCAAGCCGAAGGCCGCCTGCCCGACGCCGTCATTGCGTGCGTGGGCGGCGGAAGTAACGCGATCGGAATTTTTCACGCGTTCATTCCGGACGAGTCAGTGCGGCTGGTTGGCGTTGAAGCCGGAGGGCGCGGACACGGATTGGGTGAACATGCGGCGCGTTTCTCGGGAGGGTCTCCGGGTGTGTTGCACGGTGCGCGGAGTTATTTATTGCAGGACGAAAACGGCCAGGTTTCCCTGACGCACTCGGTATCGGCGGGGCTGGATTACGCGCTCGTGGGACCCGAGCACGCGTGGTTGCACGATCAGGGGCGCGCGGAATACGTGTCGGTAGACGACCGGGCGGCGCTCGATGCGGCGCGGTTATTGTCGCAGACCGAAGGGATCATTCCGGCGCTGGAATCGGCGCATGCCATCGCGGAAGCGCTCACGCGGGCGCCAAGAGCGGCGGGACAGGTGTTCATCGTGAATGTTTCCGGGCGCGGGGACAAGGATATTGATATCTATCGGGAAAACTTCAGGGAACTCGATGAGTAAGGCAGAAGGCAAAGTGCAAAAGGCAAGAGGCAAAAGTATCGGATTGCCCTCCACCTTCATTTTTGCCTTTTGCCTTTTGTCCTTTGCCTTTTGTCTTGGTTCTCTCTCATGACACGAATCGGCTCCCTATTCGAGAATCTGCGACGATCCGGCCAAAAGGGTCTGATCGCCTACGTCACGGTAGGCGATCCATCGCCTGAGCGCACGCCGGCACTGGTGGAGGCGCTCGTGCGCGGCGGGGCGGATCTGATCGAGCTGGGCGTGCCGTTCTCCGATCCGATTGCGGACGGGCCGGTGATCCAGCGTGCGGGTGAGCGCGCGCTGCGGGCGGGAACGACGCTGCGCGGCGTGCTGGAAGTCGCACGAGAAATTCGCACGCGCTCCGAAGTGCCGCTGCTGCTGTTCACGTATCTGAATCCGGTGTTGCGGTATGGACTCGAGGCGCTGGCGCGGGATGCGGCGGCATCGGGCATAGATGGCTGCCTGCTTACGGACGCTAGCGTGGAAGAAGCCGGCGATTACGTGCGCGTGATGCGCGGCGCGGGACTGGATACGGTTTTTCTGGCGGCGCCGACGAGCTCACCGCGCCGGCTGCAACTGGTGGCTGAGTACTCGAGCGGGTTCGTGTACCTGGTTTCGAGAACCGGCGTGACGGGAGAACGCGAATCGCTTTCGGGATCGGTGGGGCCGCTGGTCGAGGCCATGCGGGCTATCACACCGCTGCCTTTGGCGGTGGGATTCGGCATCTCGCGGCCGGAACACGTGGCGGAGCTGGGCCGGCAGGTGGAAGCAGTGGTGGTCGGCAGCGCCATCGTACACTTGATCGAACGCAATCTGGATAATCCGTCGCTCGAAATCCAGCTGGAGGCCTTTGCCCGCGAGCTGAAACACGGGTTTGCAATGACGGCGGCCGGGGTACGCGAGCCATGACGCGCGAATTCGGCGAAAAGGCGCTGACCGAACTGCGCGACCGCATCAACGAACTGGACCGCCGCATTTTGGATTTGTTGAACGAGCGCACGCGTATCGTCGAAGACATCGGGCGCATCAAACGGGAATGCGGAATGCGCATCTACGAACCGAAGCGCGAAGAAGAAGTACTGCGCAACGTCGAGGATCACAACGGCGGTCCGATGGCGCACGAGGCCGCGCGGCGCATTTTCGAGCGCATTATCGACGAGATGCGCACGTTGCAGCGGCTGCGGATGGAATCGTCGCGGGATGGAGAGAATAGCTGAATGCTGGTTGTCATGCAGGAAGGCGCTACCGAGGCGCAGATTCAAAACGTAATCGACCGGCTGGTGGACTTGGGTTTTGATGTTCATCGCTCGACCGGCGTTGTGCATACGGTCCTCGGCGGCGTGGGCGGCAAGCAGGAATTTGACATCGCCGCTTTTGAGGTGATGGACGGCGTGAAGGAGGCGCACCGGATCGTTTCGCCGTACAAGCTGGCGAGCCGGTCGTTCCGGCCGGGCGGGACGGTGGTGCGGATCACGCGCAACGGCGGGCCGGCGGTGGAGGTGGGCGGCGAGCGCGTCACCGTGATGGCGGGGCCGTGCAGCGTCGAGAGCCGGGAGCAGATTGAACGCTCGGCAGAGATCGTGGCGCGGGCGGGGGCGAACATCATTCGCGGCGGGGCATTCAAACCGCGCACTTCGCCCTATAGCTTCCAGGGTCTGGGCGAGGAGGCGCTCGAATTGCTGCGTGCGGCGGCGGATCGCCACGGCTTGCTGGTGGTGAGCGAAGTGATGGACCTCACGCAGATCCCGCTGGTGAGCGCATACGCCGACTTGCTCCAGGTGGGCGCGCGGAACATGCAGAACTTCAATCTGCTGCGCGAACTGGGCCGCCAGCCGAAACCGGTGTTGCTGAAGCGGGGCATTGCCGCGACCATCGAAGAACTGCTGCTTTCGGCCGAGTACATCCTCGCCGGAGGCAATTACAACGTGATTCTGTGCGAGCGCGGCATCCGCACGTTTGAGAATTACACGCGCAACACCATGGACATTTCGGCGATTCCGGTGGTGAAGAAGCTTTCGCATTTGCCCATCGTGGCCGATCCATCGCACGGCACCGGGCGGCGCGACAAAGTGGCGCCTATGGCGCGAGCCGCGCTGGCCGCGGGCGCCGACGGCTTGTTGATGGAAGTGCACCCCGATCCGGATCATGCCCTGAGCGACGGAGCGCAGTCCATGAACGCGGCGCAGTTCGAAGAGCTGATGGCGCAGTTGCGACTGATCGCGCCGGTCGTTGGACGGGTGATTTAGCCCACGATGCAAACGGTGGCGATCGCAGGGGTCGGGCTGATTGGCGGCTCGTTCGGACTGGCGCTTAAAAAAGCCGGCTTCGGTGGAACGATCCTGGGGGTGAGCTCGCCGGCGACAGTGCACGTGGCGATCGAGCGCGGGGCGATCGATGAAGGCGCATCACTTGCCGACGCCGCAGTGCGTGCTGACCTGATCTATCTGGCGCAGCCGATCGGTCGCATTCTCGACACCCTTCGGCACATCGATGAGTTGGTGCAGCCCGGCACTTTGATCACGGACGCAGGGAGCACCAAAAGTGCCATCGTTTCCGCGGCGCGGCAGTACATCCGGCGTGGAGTATTCCTCGGCGGCCACCCCATGGCGGGAAAAGAGAAACGCGGCGTAGCGGAAGCGGACGCTGATCTGTTCCGCGGAAGGACTTACGTGCTCACTCCGGACGACCCGCGTTCGCTCGAGTCACCCGCCGCACAGGAATTCGTCGAGTGGATTCGGCGCATCGGCTCATTGCCGCTGACGATGAATGCGGCGGAACACGACCGCGTGGTTTCGTTCACGTCGCATCTGCCCCAACTGGCGGCGACGGCGCTCGCGGCCACGGTGGCCGAGCAAGCTGGTGATAACTTAGCCGTGGCGGGCCCGGGGCTCAAGGATACGACGCGCCTCGCGCTCAGCTCGTTCGAACTCTGGCGGGACATTCTGGCGACGAACAGCGGGCCGATCGAACAAGCGCTTACGGCGTACATTGGCAAGCTGGAACACCTGCGCGACAATTTGCGGACGCGCGAGATCGAGGGCGAGTTCGAGATTGCCGCGGCGCTGGCGGCGACACTGCGGAAGTAATTTGTTGTGGGGCGGATCCCCTGATCCGCGCGGGTCCCCTCGGACCCGCTAAAGGCCGACGAGGGCGTCGGCTTGCGGGCGAGGGCACCCGCCCCACTAGAGGTCCGTGCTCAGGCGGGCGATCTCCTGCTCGAATGGCGTGAGATTCTCGCTGGTCCACTTGCGTTCGTAGCCCCAATAAGTCGAGACGAACATCACATCGGCCAGGTTCTGCGCCATCTCGTGGTTTACGGCGAAAGCAATCTGCGCACATTCCAGGCGCGTGAGACCGGCGGGCGCGGTATCGGGAAGCGCAGCGAGCACAGCCGGCGCTTGCACACCGTAGTTTTGGATGACATGCGTGACTTCCTGGGGCGTGAGTGCGTGCTGCGCCGCCCATACATCGGCGGAAGCAAGCAGCTCAGTGATGCGCTCCCTGGTGTTGCCACCTAGCGGCGTTGAAGCGGTTTTCGATTCCACGCGCGAGATCAGATTCGCCGCTTCCGCGCTCATCACGCGATACGTGGTGTACTTGCCTCCGGCCACATGAACGACACCATCGTCCGCTTTCCAGATACGGTGCTCGCGGCTGGCTGTGGTCGGGGAACCGGGGGACGGCACGAGTGGCCGCAACGAGCTGAAGGCCGCGATGGGCTCGGCGTCACGGGCCGCGGGAAAAAGCCGGCGCACGGTGCGCAACAGATATTCCGTCTCTTCAGCGGAGATGTGGACGTTATCGGGGCCGTTCGTGTGGTCAACATCCGTCGTGCCAACCAGCGATAACTGCCGCGCGCTGCCCCAGGGGATCACGAAAATGATGCGGCCGGATTCTTCAAAGTAAGCCACGGCGTTCTCGCTGGCATTGACGCGCGGAATTACGATGTGGGAGCCGCGCACCAGGCGCAGGCCGGGCTCCCACGCGCCAGTTGCATCGACGAGGTTAGTGGCGCGAACCGGGAACGCATCATGGGAGAGCATGTCCGTGACGATGGCGCTGCCGCTCTCGCGCCTGGCCTGGGCGTAATTGACGATCGCCGCGCCGAGACGCGCGGCCTCCCAAATGTTTTCGATCACAAATCGCGCGGAATGAATCTGACAATCGTAAAAGATCGCGCCGTGTGTCAGACCTTGGAGGGCAAGACCGGGTTCGAGCTTCGCAACCTCCGCGAAGGGTAGCACGCGATGCGGGCTCACGTTGTCGCGTCCGGCTAGCCAATCGTACAGCGTGAGGCCGGTGCCATAGAAGAAGCGCGCGGGCCATCCGTACATCGGCATCAGAAATGGCTGCGGCTTCACCAGGTGCGGAGCCAGCCGCAGCAGCGTCGCGCGCTCATGCAGCGATTCACGCACCAGATGAAATTGGAGCAGCTTCAGGTAGCGCAAGCCGCCGTGAATGAGCTGCGAGTTTTTGCCGCTGGTGCCAGAAGCGAAGTGACGCTGCTCAACGAGCGCAACCTTTGCGCCACGCATGGCAAGATCGCGCGCGATGCCGGCACCGTTGATGCCGCCACCTATGATGAGAACGTCGAATGTCTCGCTGCGCAACCGCTCCACGTTTCGTGCGCGGCTTGAGCGTGTGAAGGCCGGTGCGAGTGTCATTCCGGCGCACTACGAGAAAGGTTATCGCCGAGCAATTCGTCAACACCGAGGGACAGAATCATGACTCCAATATCGCATCCGGGCGATGGGAACGACGATCCACGCCAGCGCACCGATGAGCGCTGTCCAACTGATGAGAGTGGTAATGAGCCGTTCTGCGTCGTAACCATAATCGAGATCCACGACGCACCGGCCGGCGCACTCCGGTTCAATCAGCGTGAGGCCGATGGGATCTCTCGTCACCCGCCGAGTGGCGCCGTTGACGAGCGCGTGCCAGGCAGGGTGGTAGGTTACCTGAACCAGGAGAAGCTGGCCGCTCTGGAGGTTGGCGGTGATCACGGCGTGGTGGCGGTTGGTCCAGGTCATTTCAGCGGGAGGCTGCTCGGGATTTTCCAGCGAAGCGGCGTAAGCCCGCGCGAAATCCACGTCGAGGATGCTGGTGGGCCCGCGAGTCAGCCGGCCGTCCGGGCGAATCGCATGCGCGAGAGAGAAGGAATCGGGCAGGACCCGATAAATGATGTCGTCGCCGTCGCGCCACAAAACCGGGAGTAAGCCTTCGAACTTCAGCCAGTTGCGGTAAGGTTTGTAAACCTCGGTGCTCCGCGGGCCGCTCACGGCCACGGCGTGCACACCAAATGCCTTGAGCCAGAGCGTAGCCAGCTCGCCTTCTTGCGCAGCGCCTTCACCCGAAAATAACTGGTACTGAAGCGCGGGCAGCAGCGGATTCGTTACGCCCTGGTCAAAACCGCCTGAGAGCTGCGGCGTGTCGGTGAACGCGTTCAGCCAGAAGTATTCCGACCCCGGCACGAAAACGCGGCGGCCGTTCATATGGTGATCGATCCAATCGGCAACTTTATATTCGCTCGTGTCTCGTACATCGATAGCTCTTGCCAGATCGCGTGCGTAGTGGTGATACGGCTTAATTTGCAAATAACAGAGGAGGGCAAAACTCAGAATGACGAGCACGCGCGGGATTGGCGAGAGACGCCCGAGCAGGATCGCGAGCGCAAACGCGGCGAGCAGCGCCAACGCCATCTCCATTTCGAGGTGATAACGGTCGGGCTGCGGCACGAGTGGAACCTGCCACCACGCATATAGCAGCGTGATCGAGCACGTGAAGAACGCGAATCCCAGGAAGAATCGCAGATGCGCCGCGAGTTTCCGCTTCTCCAGCCAGGGCCACGCAAGGATGACCGCGATCGCGAGGAGCGCTGCATACTTCAAGTGCCCGGTGGTCATTTGAAAATCTCCGCCGACGCGCTGTGCGTTGGTGCGGATTGTGGCCAGCGTCGATGGCGGGATCCATCGCGCCGCAAAAGCGTACGCCAGAGCTGCCAGACCGGCGCATTGCAAGGCGCCTTTACTCCGTTCTTTGCGTTCTCTCGACAGGATGTACGACAGGACTGCCATCGCCAGCGCGAAGGCGCCCAGCCAGTTCGTCAGTACTACCGACGCCATCCCCAGCGCCGCCAAAACGTGGAACACGGGGCGCCTGCGCCGGAGTGCAAGATCCACCAGCACGATCGCTACCGGCAGCAGGGCCATGCTCGCGACGTGCGGTCCTTCGCCCAGCATAACCAGGGTCTGCAACCGGCGCGGATGAAACACGCTGCCCACACCCTGGCGGGCAGACTCCACGAGAAGCACCGATGGAGAGAACAGAGAATACGTCAAGGCGCCTGCAAAGCTGGACCATACGCGCGCGGATAGCCGGTAGGCCATCCAGAACACGGTGACCGGGCCGGCACAATAAAAGAACGCGGTCGCGAAGTGATAGGCATGCGCGGGAGAAACATGCGCCATGACCGTGAACCACGCGGTGATCCAGTGTAGCAGCGGCGGGTAGGTGTGCTGATACGGGATGCCGGCGTACCACAGCGGCCACCAGCTCAGGTCCCAGTTTTCGGCAAGCTGGCGGGCGAGGCTGACGTACGCACCTGCGATCGATCCCATGAAACGCGTGTACTCGACCGTAAACAGCTCGCGCACGATGTACACGTTGAGCGCGAAAAGCACCAACGCACAGCCGGCTGGCCGGAGGCGCTCCTTGGATGGCGTGAGCAAAAGCCAATGTAGCAGAGGGCATCCCGCAGGATGAAGACAGGCGTTACACTGGGTGCGTGAATCGAAGATCCTTTCTCGCATTGGGTGCGGCCGCGGCGGCCCCGGCCCAGCCCCAGTCTCCGCGCTTCATCAAGAGCATCTGCTCGATCATGTTTCCGGGGCAAATGCCACTGGAAGAGAAATTCCGCCAGGCGAAGAACGCCGGCTTCGAGGCCATTGAACTGCGCTTCGGCGAGGAGGTCTCACCATCGCTCAGCACCGATGAAGTGAAGCGCCTCGGCGACGCGGCGCATAAGGCAGGTATCCAGATCGCCAGCATGTGGGTAGGCGGCGCGTTTCGCACCAACCCGATCAACAGTCCCGATGCGGCTGTGCGCGCGCGGAGCCTCGAGGGGCTGAAGCAGGCCATCGGATTCGCGACGCACCTCAACTGCGGCGCATTGCTGCTCTATCTTTGCCGTCTTGGCGACGGGCCGAAACTCCTGTTCGGCTCCGAAGACACCTGGAACCGCGTAAGCGCCGAACTGCCGAAGGCGATTCCGTGGGCCCAGGAGGCCAAAGTTTGCCTGACGCCGGAAAACGTGTGGAACAAGTTTCTGCTCAGCCCGCTCGAGACGCGAACGTTCATCGACCAGTTTCACAGCCCCTGGTTGCAATCGCACTTCGACGTAGGCAACGTCATGCAGTACGGCTATCCGCAGGATTGGATCCTGACCCTCGGCCCGCGCATCCACCGCGTTCACCTGAAAGACTACAAGCTCTCCGCCCGCTACGAGCAAGGGCGCTTCGTTGATTTACTCGAAGGCGACGTGGATTGGAAGGAAGTCATGGCGGCGTTCGTGAAGGTCGGCTACCGCGGGTTTATGTCGCCCGAGATCGGTCACGATCCGAACGATCCCGACAAGCCGCGGAAGGTCTCGGACGCATTCGACAAGATCCTGGCGATGGCGTAACCGCAGCCAGTCAGCTTTCCCACGGATTGAAAAACAGCGCGCCGGTCGCTGCAATGTCGCTGGTATTGCGCGTCACCAGAGTCAGGTTGTGGTGGATCGCGGTGGCGGCAAGCAGGCCATCGATCACGGGTAATCGCCGGCCATCCTTTTGAGCCTGTCCTGCAAGCACTCCCCAACGGTCGGCAATGTCCTCGTCGATGGCAAGAATGCGCTTCGAGAAACGCAGCCGCAAGTCGGACTCCAGCCAGGCTTCGAGCTCCACGCGGCGCGCCGATTGCGGCAACGCGGCGACACCCTTGCGAATCTCGCCGAGTGTCAGAACGCTGAGGTACAGAAGATTCTCGTCGCTCTCCTCGACCCAGCGAACCACCGAGGGTTCGGGTCGGGGTTTGACGAGCTCGGAAATGACGTTCGTGTCGAGGAGAAAACCGCTCACAGGTCAACGGTACGGCCGAAATCCGGTTTACGTTCGAGATCGAGCTCCGCGCCGGCCAAGGGCGATTTCGCGAAGAACTCCACCAGGCTTCCACTTTGCTTTTTCCGCCGGGTCAGCCGCTCGAACTCCTCAGCCGCCACAACCACCACGGCTTCCTTCCCCCCGCGCGTGACCCACTGCGGACCCTGCGACCGCGTCAGCCGGAACACTTCGCTGAAACGGGCTTTGGCCGCCTGAAGCTGCCACGGTTCGATTGCAACTTTGGCTTTCTTGGCCGCCGTGTCCTTAACCTCTCCCTCGCCAGCCTATCCTAACCAGTCTGACTAGTCAAATGGTAGCCCAACCCCCGCCCCTCTGTCAAATCCCCTCATTCACTTCCCCCTTCTTGACGGCCTGCAAGTCGATCCCTAAAGCCTGGCATTTCTTATACAAATGGCTCCGCTCCAGCCCCAGCGCTTTGGCGATTTCCGTCATGCGGTAACTGTGCCTCTTGAGCTCGGCCAGCAGCACTTCGCGTTCAAAACCGTCGACACGTTCCGCCAGTGTTCCCGTGGAAGGTGCCACCGGGCTGCCGACATTCGCCGTCTGCTGCGGCAGCGTGGCTTCCACCGTCGCCGCGTCTACCTGCTCGCCGGAAAGTAGTAACAATCGCTCCACGATGTTGCGCAGCTCGCGCACGTTGCCCGGCCAGGAGTAATCGCGTAGCGCGGCCATCGCCTCTGGTGTGAACGCCTGCGGTTTCCAGCCGTTCTGCTCGGCGATCTGGCGCGCGAAATGTTCCACCAGCACGGGGATGTCATCGAGGCGCTCGCGCAGTGGCGGCAGCAGAATCGGAAAGACAAAAATGCGGTGATAGAGATCTTGTCGGAACGTGCCCTTCTTCACCAGTTCCTCCAGATTGCGATGCGTGGCCACAACCACCCGCACATTCACCGACACCGGCCGGTCCCCACCCACGCGCTCGATCTCGTTTTCTTCAAGCACGCGCAGCAGCTTCGTTTGCATCACCGGCGGCATGTCGCCGATTTCATCCAGAAACAGCGTCCCATTCTGCGCCTGTTCAAACTTCCCCGTGTGACGCGTGGCCGCGCCGGTGAAGGCGCCTTTTTCGTGGCCGAACAGTTCCGATTCGATCAGCTCCGCGGGCACCGCCGCACAATTCAGCGTTACGAACGGCCCGTGCGCCCGCGGGCTGCGCGCATGCAGCGTGCGCGCGATCAGTTCTTTCCCCGTGCCGGTCTCGCCAAAGATGCAAACGCGCGTTTCGCTCGCCGCCACGCGCTCCACCTGCGCCATGACGCGGCGCATGGGCTCGCTTTTCCAAATGATCTCGTGCTTGCCCACGCGCTGGCGGAGCTGCCGGTTCTCTTCCTCCAGACGCTTGAGCTTCAGCACGTTTTCGACGGTCAGCAGCAGCTTGTCGGTGGACAGCGGTTTCTCGAGGAAGTCCACCGCACCCAGGCGCGTCGCGCGCACTGCCATCTCGACGTTCGCCTGCCCGGAAATCATGACCACCGGCGTCGCGAGTCCCAGTGATTTGAAATCCTCGAGTAGCGCCAGACCGTCCTTGGCCGGCATCACGACGTCGGAAAAAATCAAATCGAACGGCTGCGATTTCACCAGGTCGATCGCGCGCGCTGCACTGTCGCAAACCGTGGCTTCGTGGCCGGCCAAACGGAACGCGCGGGCGAGCGAAGCCAGTGTGTTGGCATCGTCATCGACAATCAGCAGGTGCGCCATGTCACGCCCGGGCGGCGCGCGCCGCTTGGGTCAAGGGAAGCTCGATGCGGAATGTGGCGCCGCGGCCGGGCTGGCTCTCAACCGAAATCGTCCCACCGTGGTCGCTCACCACCGATTGCACAATCGCCAGCCCCAGCCCCGTGCCGTGATGTTTGGTTGTGTAGTAGGGCGTGAACAGCCGGTCGCATTCCTCTTTCGTTAAACCCTGGCCCGTATCGGCCACTTCGAGAATCACCGTGCTATTGTACTGCCGCGTCGTGAGGCGCAACGTTCCTCCGTTCGGCATGGCGTCCATGGCATTCAGCACCAGGTTTTGCAGCGCGCGCTTGAGTTGCTCGGGGTCGGCTTCGATTGAAGGAAGATTCGCGTCAAGATGCACCTCGGGACGAATATTGCCCGCGGCGGCGAGCTGCGCGTCGAACAGCTTTAAGACGGCGCGCACCAGGTCGTTCAGTTGCACCGGCTCGAACTGCGGCGTGGGCATCTTGGCAAAATCGCTGAACCGCCCGATGATCGCTTTGAGATTGGCCAGCTCTGCCAAGAGTGTGGCCGTGCTCTCACGAAAAACCTCTTCAAATTGGCTTGGGTGCTCGCGCTTGGCGCGCTCCAGATTTTCCACTGTGATCTGGAGTGGAAACAGCGGATTCTTGAGCTCGTGGGCTAGCCGCCGCGCCAGTTCGCGCCACGCCGCCACACGCTCGGCCTGCACCAGGCGCTCACGCTGATCGGAGAGTTCACCCGTCATCTGGTTGAAGGCCCTCGCCAGGTCTCCGATCTCGTCGCCGGAATCGATCTCGACGCGGGCCTGCCAGTTGCCGCGCGCCACCTCGCCCGCTCCGGCCGCCAGCAGCTTCACCGGGCGCGTCACCCGCGCCGTGGCCCACCCTGCCAGCAGCAGCGCCAAAAGCGTGCCCACGCCACCGACATACAACCCAGCCTTGCGAATCGAGCCGACCAACCGCGCCACCTGCCGGCGTGAGCTGCCAATCAGCAGTACTCCAAGCGGCCGGCCATCACGCCCACGCAGCGGAGTCGCGTGAAAACTCTCGCCGCTCGATGCATCGGAGGTCCAGCGAATCTCATCGCTCGCTTCGCGGTTATCGCGCCGGACCCGTTCGATGAGCGGTGCGAGCCGCTCCGCCTCGTTAGCCGCCACACCCGTTAACGCCTGCGCGGAAAACACCGGTTCTAGATTGCGATAGAGCAGTGCGCGCATTCCGGACGGCAGCACCAGAGACGCGAGAAACGCCGAGTCCAGCCGCCGGCCCGCAACGATAAGCAGGCGGCCTTCCCCCGCGGTCACCACACGCACCGCTTCCAGGGCAAGTGCCGCTTCATCCGGCAGATCCTCGCGCTTCAGAAACGCCGCCTGCGCCGGCCAGTCCACGGGTTCGGTGAGCCAGGCTTCCTTATATCCGAATCGGGCTGGCCACTGCGCAGAGGAAACGATCGTGCCGTCACCCGCCACCAGCTCCAGGAAGTCGAGACCTTGCGTCTCCGCGAGGGAAGCAGCGTCGTTGACGTGCAGCGAGAGGTCGGGATCTGGGCGATTGACGTCGATGGCGATGCGCAGCGCGGCATCGGCGTTCGCCACACGCTCCGCCGCGCGGGCCACCTCTTCACCGCGGCGTTCGAATTCCTTCTGGAACTGCTGCACCAGCGCCGCCGTGCGTTCCCTGTCTAGCTGCTCAAACGTCCGTTGCGTGGAACTCGACACCAGCCACACCACCACGGCCACCGCAGTAACGATCGTCACCGCGAACACCACCAGCAGCCGCGTGCGAAACGTCATGGCTTCCTCGCTTCGAGCCAGACGTCGCCGAGCCGCCAGTCACCCCAGGATTGCGGATCCCAGTTCTTGGTGCGCGAACTCAGGCCGTAGATCTCGGGCAAATGAAACAACGGTACCACGCGAAAATCTTCCAGCAGCTTGCGCTCCGTAGAGTAGATCGCCTCCGGTGTAACGGCAGAAGGCGCGGGCTCCACGCCCAGCCAGGCGGCCACATCCGCCAGTACCTGAGAGGCATCGAGCGACCGCAACCGGTATCGTGCCAGCCGCACGTCACCATGAACGGCTGGTACAGCCTGAAGCACAACCCCAGACTCGCGTGCATCGAGCGCGATTCGCTCGGCGATAGGGCGCGCCAAGGGATCGGCGGGATCGTAGGCGAGAGAGAGGCGGGGCCCGGATTTTGGCAAGCTAGAGGTTAGGTGGCGGGCGTCGTCGAGATTGCGCGCGGCCGGAAACAGAAATGCCCAGCCGCTCAGCCAGGCGGGCAAAACGGCCGCCGTGGATTCGCCTTGCCTTTCAAGCAGCACGCTCTGGATGGCCGTACGGTTAATGGAAAGAGCTATGGCCTCCCGCACGCGTGCATCGTCCGTCGCCACTCGGCCGCGCTCGAACACCAGGGCCATCAGTTCCGACGGTGCCGATGTCCAGGTTCGCACCGGCTGTTGCGTGGCACGGCGCGCGGTGCCGATCGGCAGCTCGACCAGGTCCGCCTTGCCGAGCTCCAGGTCGATTGACTGATCGCGGTACCCACGGCCCATCAGCACCTCGACAGCATCAACAAACGGGCGCCCTCCCCAGTACCCTTCATATGCACTCAGCAGCGCGCGCTTTCCAGGCTGCCATTCGGTGATACGAAACGGCCCCGTGCCGACCGAAACTCCATCCGCGCCCCGCAGCAAAATCGCAGAGTGCGGACCGGCAAGCCGCACGGGAAGGTCCGGCGCACCGACCTCGCTCTCGAAAATGACGACGCCCTCTCCTGATGCCGTCGCGTTCTTCCAGCTCGTAAGGCTCGCCACAACGGCCGCCGCAGTGACGGGTGTGCCATCGTGAAACGCCGCGTGCGGACGCAGGCGGAACTCCCAATGCTTGTTCGCGGCGTCGTGCTGCCAGGAAATCGCCAGCTCCGGCTGCGGCTCGCCGTGCTCATCCAACCGCACCAGGCGGTCGTAGACTAGCGGCACGATCCGAACCGGCCAATCCGCAGGGTCGGTTAGCGTCAGCGAGTCGCGCAGCTCGATCACGAGCGTGCCGCCATAGCGCGGACGCGATTCCGCGACCGCAGGCGCGGCGAGAATAGTCAGACTAGCGGTTGCAAGGAGTCGCCAGGCGAAATGCCGCATATCGGCCGCTTTTCAGATCGCGCGAAACTGCGAGTGCCGCTCCACGCTCGCTCGCCGCCCACAGTGCCGTGACCGGGCCCGGAAACGAGACCGGGTCCCCTACGGGGCGCGGAGTGCTATCCGTCAGTTCGAACGCTTGCACAAAATCAGTTGCGGTGTCGTCCCCGGTTCCGGTCGCCAGAAGCAGCGTCCGCGAGCCGCATTCGCTCCCGATGCCCACTAAATCGCTGCCCCAACCACTCCAGGTTGGGCCCGGCTCGAAGGCCGTATTGTAGAAACGGGCACGACCGTCGGTCGCGGCGAACGCCCAGTCAGCGCGGCTATGATCCGGCAACTGCACCGCCGTGAAGAAAGGCGGCATCCTCTTCTGCATCCCGCCGG
>Ga0181536_10001113_pt1 | contig 31991 bp, 27 predicted proteins | sample PEATcosm2014_Bin_41_FD_121105 | JGI IMG/M metagenome (GOLD analysis project Ga0181536, IMG submission 121105) | Peatland microbial communities from MTU Mesocosm Facility, Houghton, MI, USA - PEATcosm2014_Bin17_60_metaG | ecosystem: Environmental > Terrestrial > Soil > Wetlands > Peat | place...
CCCGCGGGTAGATTCATCGCGGTGGAGTTCAAGGTGGTGCCCCCGAATGTGACCGCCCACTGGACGTTATCCGCGACGCTCTCATCCTCCAGCGCCGCCTGATAAAAGCTGATGACATACTGCTGGCCGCTGATCAGCCCAGAGATCGTTTGACTGATGATCGGGTTCGTCCCACTCCAGCCCCCGGCACCGAAGTAGGGGCTGCCGGCCGGGTCGGTACCCAGTCCCGTGGTCGTCACCGGCGTGTACCCGCACGCGGAAAGGGCGTCGCCGTACACCACGCATGGCACAGGATTGGTGGACGAGGTACTGACTGTCCAATCGGTGAGGTTACTCGTCGTGGGTACATAGGTCGAACTGAAACTTCCACTGTTCGTCGAGAACGACCCGTTTTGTACGGTCTGGGCCGTTGCCTGGCCGCAAAGACCCGCGAGCCCGGCGACCATCGTCGCCAGACCGGCGATCATGCCGGGGCGACGGGTCCGTTTGATACGGGTCTGTCCCAATTTCTTATCTCGCATATGACGTCACCTCGTGGCGTGGCAGTATGAAATCAGGCTCAGGCTCAGGATCAGTCCCGGCGGCAGGCAATTCACGTCTTTTTGACGACTTTATCGATTAATCACAGTCGAAAATGAACAGGCCCTGAAAAGTTAACACAAGCTTTCCAATGAGTAAAGTCCTTAATTTGGTACATCCGTGGCGGCGCCGGCCATGGAAAACCCGGCGGCCCGGCAGACGATCGGCCCGATGCGACCGCCTCAACCTCCGCCGCGGCAAACACCGGCCGCGATCCCCCGGCCGCCGCACAGGCGATCGGTCGCCAGATGTCAATCGCGCCAGGGACGCCCAGGAAGATCGGTCCTTAACGCGATTTTCAGCGCCAGGAGGCGAACGGAGGCGGCCCCGCGCGCGCGGTCGGCCAGGCCCGGCGCACAGGCGGCCGATGCCAGGCCATACACCGCGGCGATGTTCAGCCGGCCGGCCCGCGCGGCCGGGATCCGAACGTCAGCCGGCCGGCGACGGGCGCCTCTCGAGGAAGGGCTGCAGCAACTGCTCGCCCATGGAGTCAGGCATTGCCTCGGCGATGCCGTAGCGTGAGGGCCATTGCCCTTTCGGCAAATAATGCGTCCCGAACATACGGTCGACCCAGGGCAGCATCGACGCGTAGTTCCGGCTGAGCGGCGCGTCGATGGTGTGGTGCCAATGGTGGAAGTGCGGGGTCGATAGCAGCCACGCCAGCGGACCGAAGCGCCAGCGCACATTGGCATGGATGAAGAAGCCCCAGACCGTGCCGGTCAGCACGATCGCCACCGGCAGCGTGCTGCCGGCCGCGCCCGCCGGCCCGGCGAGGCCCAGCACATACAGCGGAATCACGCCGCACAGCCGGCCGAACACCATGTCGATCGGATGAGCGCGGGAATTGACCAGAAAATCAATCCGCGGGGCGCTGTGATGCACGGCGTGGAACCGCCACAAAATGGGCACCGCGTGCAAACAGCGATGCGCCCAGTAATAGGCGACGTCGCCCACCACCAGGCCCGCGAGCATGCGGACCCAGAACGGCGCCTCGGCGACCGCCGCGTGGAAACCATGCGGGACGACCTTATGGATCCCCCAGGCCAGCGGGCTCAACACCACGCTCATGAGCATGGCCGGAAGCAAACCGTTGAGGAAGTAATAGCCGAGATCGGCGCCGATCTCCGGCCGCAAGATCTTTTGCCCATGCAGGGCGAACAGCCGCTCCAGCGGCACGAAGATGCTCGCCAGGATGACCAGCCAAACGCCAAGCCGGAACACGTCGATCAGGAACTTAACGCCGTGTTGGGTGAGATAGTCGATCATGGCTCGTACTCTGGTTCGCCGGGGCGAGGTTATCGGCGGCCGGGTAACCGGATGGGTTCATCCATTGAACTCGACCCGGATTGCCACGCCCAGGCACGGCGACCCGCCGCGATTTCTATACCGGGCGGAACCGGTTCCACCACTGCATCCTGAACGATGATTCCGGTCAAACCGTGCCGGCCGGTCCGCGCGTGGCGGGTCCGGGTCCGGGGCCGGGTCCGTCCGCGGCCGGGCGGGTCAGCGGGTTGCGTGCCGGCGGGAATGGGATAGCCTGCCGCGGTCCCGTCCGCCCCCTCCCGACACCGCGCGGCGCGACCACCAGGGGGACCGTCCCAGGAGGAATGCCCATGCAAATCGAGATCATCCCGACCGGTGCCGCGCTCGGTGCCGAAATCCGTGGGGTCGATCTGGCCCAACCCCTCGACGACGCGAGTTTCGCCACCATCGAGCGGGCCTACAACGACCACGGCGTCATCTTCTTCCGCGACCAGCACATCACGCCGCCACAACAGGTCGCCTTCACCCGCCGGTTCGGCGAGATCGAGTTCAATATCTTCGGCGAACGCTGGAGCGTGGCGGGCAGCCCCGAGATCGTCGTCGTCTCCAACATCACCGAGGACGGCCGCCCGATCGGCGTGCGCCGCGCCGGCGAGAACTGGCATAGCGACATGTGCTACACCGCCCGCCCACCGCGCGGCACCATGCTCTACGCGCTCGAGATCCCCGTCCTGCATGGTCTCACCCTGGGCGACACCGAGTTCGCCAGCGCCCAGGCGGCGTGGGAGGCATTGCCTGACGCGATGCGGCATCGGCTCGAAGGGCGCCAGGCGGTGTTCGACTTCACCGGCCGCAAGCGCGCCTTTCCGCCGATCCAGACGGAGATCGACCGCAATCCGCCGGTCCGCCATCCGATTGTTCGAACGCATCCGTATACCGGGCGGAAATGCCTCTACGTGATGCGCGACGATTGCACCGGGATCGAGGGTCTGGGCGCGGCGGAAGCCGAGGCGCTGATCGCCGCCCTCGCGGATCACATCGTTAAGCCGGCATTCATCTACCGCCACCAATGGCGTCCGGGCGACCTGCTGATGTGGGACAACTGTACGGTGCAGCATCGCGCCATCCAGGACTATGACATGCCGCAACGCCGGCTGATGCATCGCACGACCATGGGTGGCGCGGTTCCGATGTAGGGCGTGGCGCGGCCACGGACGGCTTGTGGCGAAGCAACCGCACGGCCTAGAACGCGGGAAACCAACCGGTCCGCCCGGTCACGGAGTCCAGACTGTGCTGCCCAAAGCGATCCTGTTCGACCTCGATGACACCTTGATCTCCGCCTATAACCGGCCGGACCGCGCCTGGCTCGCCGTCGCGCATGAGTTCTCCGCCGATCTGCATCCTACTCCGCCGGCGGAGGCGGCGGCGGCGATCAACCACGCGGCGGACGTGTTCTGGGCCGATCCGGAGCGGCATCGGGAGGGACGGCTGCAATTGCTCGACGCGCGCGCGACCATCATCGCCGACGCGTTCGCGGCTCTGGCGAAGGCCGGCCGCGCGCCGCCGGGCGAGCCCGTCGCGCGGCGGATGGCCGCCCGCTACAACGCCTTCCGCGAGGAGCAGATGCACCTGTTCGATGGTGCGCATCACGTCGTCGATACGTTTCGCACCAAGGGCGTGCGTCTGGCGCTGATCACCAACGGCGCCGCCGCGCCGCAGCGTGCGAAAGTCGTGCGGTTCGACCTGACCCACCGGTTCCACCACATCCAGATCGAGGGCGAACACGGCTTCGGCAAACCCGAGGAACGCGCCTATCGCCATGCGCTGGACACTCTGGGCGTCGATGCTTCGGAGACCTGGATGGTCGGCGACAATCTGGAATGGGAAGTTGTCGCACCGCAACGTCTGGGCATCCACGCGATCTGGCACGACGTGGCGGGGGAGGGGTTGCCGGACGACTCGCTCGCCCGCCCGGACCGGGTGATCACGTCGTTGCACGAATTGTTGGTTGGGATTGGGTGAGGGCACGATGCCCTCTTCATCGCCATCTTTGGTTTCGCGTCGTCATCCTGGGGCTTGACCCGGGGATTGCGTCGGGCACGCGCCGCGCCGATTTAAGCCGAGTTCAGACCGAGCTATCGCGAAACAGAATTATGCAACGGTAAAGCCCAATCTTATCAAGGGTTCATTCGCGTTTCATGATTCTTGATGCATGAAACACGATGACCTGGAAAAGAAGCGGCGCCCGGCATCGCGCGGGCAAAACCTCATGCCGCCCTGGTCACCCCCTGGTCGTCCTCGATCGGCAACGGAACCCAGTTGCGCGATACCACCCAATCCGGCCGCGGATTGGGACCCAGCACCGGCTTATTGGCCACCGCGTTGCACGACACATAAATGTGCCACCGGTCCTCGGCCGAGAGATTGTGCCCCGACGCGTGCAGCACATTGCAATGGAACAGCACCGCCGTGCCCGCGCGCCCGGTCACCGCGACGGGCGGCGGCGAGGCGTGTAAAACCTCGATCATCTTTTGCTTCGGGATCGTCCACAGCTTGTAGGACGTGGATGTGTCCTGCACCGACTCCAGCAAACCCAGTTTGTGACTGCCCGGAATGATATACAGCCCGCCGCCGAATTCCGTTGTGTCGTTCAGCATCACATTGAACGTCGCCATGTCCGGCCGCGGACAGCCATCCTTGCTCCAGGAGTTGTAGTCCTGATGCCACATCCAGATCGTGCCCTCGATCGCCGGCTTGGCGTTGATCTTGGTGTGATAAACATAGGTCTCGTCCGTGCCGAGCACCTGCCGCACCGGCCGCAGCACCCGCGGCGTCCGCACCAGGGCGCGAAATGCGGCCGACCGCGTCGGACCATCCGCCTCATGCACCCGGAACAGGCTCTTCACGCCGCCGGTATGCTCACGCACGACCTCGTCCGCGTTGATCCGGGACAGCCGCGCCACCTCCTGACGCAGCACCGCGATCTCCCCCTGGGCGAACAGGTCCGGGAAAATCAGAAAGCCGTCGCGCTCGTACTGGGCGATCTGGGCCGCGGTCAGTTCCATGGTTTCCTCCGATTGGGCCTGGACAAACAGCGGCCGGCCGCTGACGTCACGCGACACTGTGCCGCGTTCGGTGCCATCGGGGCAAGCTTCCCGAAGCACCACCGCGCGAGCCTCGGCCTTCCCGGCGTCCCCGGCGATGCCCCCTGTCATTGCGAGCGAAGCGAAGCAATGACAGGGGCGACGCGCCGGCCCAACCTGATCGAAAGGCGCTCCAACCTTTTGCTCACATTGAAATTCCCGCTCAACTCCGGCCACGTTTCAGCACGTTGACATCGTCGGAATTCACCAGGTCGGGCGCCACCCAGCCATTCAGATCGTATTCCGCGAGGCAACTCTCCGCGAAGCTTTTCCAACGATCGGCATTCCCCGAGGCCAGCGCTCCGAACAACGCGTAACGCCGGATTTCCTCGTGGCTGCCGCTGTAGTTGATTTCGTACAGCTCATGCCGGCCGCCGAACTCCGTGCCGACGGCATCCCACAGCAGCTTCATCAATTTCACGCGTTCCTCGGCGGACGCCCCACCTGATCCGCGCATGTAAAGATCCAGATATTTACGCAGCTCCGGCGCCGCGAAATCGGCGGCGTGCGAATTCAGGTAGATCAGGCCGCTGGCGACGGTTTTCTCGACCAAATTCTTGATTTGCACATAGGCCTCCGGCGCCAGGACCTGATAGGCGGCGCCTGGGTCGCCACCGGGCAGGATATGGCCGCCGGTCCATGGCGTGGCGGTCTTCGCCATGGCATCGGACAGGCCCCAGATCATGTTGCGCCACGCGATCACCTCGCCAAGATTGGCCTCGACGCCGCGGAAGCCGCGCGTGCCGGTGATTTCCGTGGCCTTGATGAGCAATCCGGCGATGAAATCGAGCTTGACCGCGAGGCGGGTGCAGCCATGCAGCAGCGCACGTGGCAAAAAGCCGGTGCGCGGAAAGAAATTGTTCGCCGTCTCCACGTCGGCGTGCACGAAGACGTTTTCCCAGGGCACCAGCACGTCATCCATCACGAAGATGGCGTCGTTCTCATCGAGCCGGCTGGACAACGGATAATCGAATGGACTGCCAAGAACGGCCGCGCGGTACTCGTTCGATGTCCGGCAAATCAATTTTATCCCGGGAGCATTGGTTGGCACCATGAAGACAACAGCAAAATTCTTGTCCTGGACCGGGATCAGGCCGTGATGCGCGACGAAGGTGAAATGGGTCAACGCCGAACCGGTGGCGACGACCTTCGCGCCGCTGACCCGGAGCCCGGCGTCGGTTTCCTTGGTGATGTGCATGCAGACGTCGGTTGGGCCGCCGGGTGCTCCAGGCGCGATGCCGCGATCGACGGGCGGATGGATGATCGCATGATTGATGAACGGCACGCGTTCCTGGCTCTGCCGGTACCAGCGCCGGGCATTCTCCTGCCAGGGTGCGTAGAATTCGGCGTTCGCGCCGAGCGTCGCCAAAAACGCGGCTTTGTAGTCGGGCGACCGGCCGAACCAGCCGTAGCTCAGGCGCGCCCAGGCGGCGATGGCATCGCGCGAGGCGACCTGCTCCTCGATGGTGCGCGGCGCGATGAAGTAACGATGCGTGAAGCCTCCCCACTCGGTGGGGCAGCTGAGAATATGTTTGCCCTCGGCGTGGTCCGCGTGCAGCGCGTCGTAGAGGCGCGCGATCATGCGCGCGGTATTCCGGAAGGCGGGATGTTCGGTGATCTTGCCGACCCGTTCGCCGTAAATCCAAACCTCCCGCCCATCGTCGAGGCTATCGAGGAATTCCTGACCCGTATAAGGGACAGTCGCGCTGGTTCCGTCGGGCATGGTGATTGCTCTCCCCATTTTTGCTTGTGTGCGCTGACCGGTGCGCGGGCTTTGTCGCACCGAGCGTGACGGAGCGGCGCGGATTTCGCAACAGTTCGCGACATAGTTCGCGGGATTGGTTCGCCCGCTACGGACACGCGGCGCCGATGCCTGCCGCACCATGATCGTCGCGACAACACCAGGCACGCGATGGAGCCGCCGCCGCGACGCGTCGCGAATCACACCAGTCAGCCAACGGAGGCATGTCACCGGAAGCCCATTGCCCAAACCCGCGCGCCTCGCCGTGACAAACCCCGAGACCTCGCCAAGGGCGGTGGCCCCCTGGCGTCTTTTCAGTTCGAGCGATCGGCCCCAGGGAGGTTGACGTCGCGCCACGGACCGCCATGCTGGCGGCCTGCGACAGCGCAGGTCAGCATACCAGTTGGGAGGATATCATGGGTCAGACCATTCAGCTCAAAGCGAGCGATGGCTTCACGTTGGACGCCTATGTCGCCGGTCCGGCGAACGCGACGAAGGGGATCGTCGTGATTCAGGAAATCTTTGGCGTCAATCATCACATTCGCGACATGGCCGACCGCCTTGGTGCCGCCGGCTATGCCGTGGTCGCACCGGCGGTGTACGACCGGGTCCAGAAGGGGTTCCAAGTCGGCTATACGCCCGACGACATCGCGAAGGGCCGCGACGTTCGCATGAAGCTGGACGACAAGCAGTTGATGCTGGATGTCGAGGCGGCGGCCGCTCACCTGAAAGGCAAAAAGACCGGGATCGTCGGCTATTGCTTTGGCGGCACGGTCGCCTGGTGGGGCGCCACGAGGTCGACGAGTTTCGCGGCCGCGGTGGCCTGGTATGGCGGCGGCATCGCCGGGACCAAGGACGAAAGGCCGAATTGCCCGGTGCAGATGCATTTCGGCGAGACGGATGCCTCGATCCCGATGACCGACGTCGACGCGGTCCGCGCCGCGCAGCCGAAAGCCGACGTCTACGTCTACAAAGGCGCCGGGCACGGTTTCGGCTGCGATGAACGCGGCAGCTACAGCAAGCCCGATTACGAGGTGGCGCAGAGCCGCACGCTGGAGTTCTTCGCGAAGCATCTCGGCTGATCGCGACGCCAGATGCCCCCGTTCCGCGGCGGGACGGGGGTGTCTCGCGGGTAGACCCCACTCCGTGCGATGCCGCCAGGAGCCGTGCCGGACGCGGCGGCATCGTCATGGCGTCAGCGCCCGCGGGCGTTTTGGGCGCGCTGGTGCGGGCTCACTCGTGGGCTTCCGCGCCGCGATGAACGTGCCGCGCGCGGCCTGGCCCAGGATTGCGGCAGGTGCCGTTACAACAGGCGGGACTCTGTCGGCATTTCACGCAGCCGCGGGCCAGGGTGGCCGCGGGTTCATGCGTGGCCCGCATGGGCGAGGCCCGCCTGATGCCATCCGCCGCCGGTACGACCGTCATGGCCCGGCTCGACCATCCTGGCGCTGATCTCCGGCGACCGCGATGCATGACGCACGGCGTTCGCTCTCCCCACGCCATGGCCCGACTCGTCCCAGGTCATGGCCCGGCTTGTCCCAGGTCATGGCCCGGCTCGTCCAGGCCATCTGATCCACGGCGGTGCCGCGACAGGTGGTCCGGTCGATCGGCCGAACGGGTCGGGGGTGGGCCATGCCAAGGGAAGGAAAAGCGCCGCGTCGTGGAAATCGCCGGCGTGGCGACCGGGCGTGGCGACCGGGCCATCCCCCGCCGGCCGCCGCCAGCCCGGTAGCATGCCAGACACCCCGGCCGTGGCCTGCCTCTTGCATGGTTTCATTCCCGCGGAGTGCTACACTGGCCATGTCCAACCCCGAGATGCCCAAACCATGACCACCTCCACCACCGCGCCACCCGGCTTGCTCGAGTCCTACGACGCGGACGGATTTTATTGCGAGATGCTGGACGGCGCCGCGCGCGACCCCAGGATCGCGCAGGTCCTGGCGCGGCTTCGCCAGGTCTCGCCGGACGATCTGCGCCGCCGCGCCGAAATCGCCGAGTCGGAACTGTATAATCTCGGCATCACCTTCACGGTGTATTCGGATCGCGACGCGATCGACCGGATCCTGCCCTTCGATCTGGTGCCACGGATCCTGACCGCGGCCGAGTGGGACCACATTGAACGCGGCGTATGCCAACGCGTGGCGGCGTTGAACGCGTTTCTCTGGGATATCTATCACGACCGCGCGATCCTGCGCGACAAGATCGTCCCCGAATCCCTGGTACTGGGCAACGCCAATTACCGTCCCGAAATGATCGGCCTCGACGTGCCGCACCGCACCTATGTCCATGTTTGCGGCGTCGACCTCGTCCGCGACGAAACCGGCGGGTTCCTGGTGCTGGAAGACAACGCGCGCACTCCGTCCGGCGTGTCCTACGTCGTCGAGAACCGCCACATGATGGCGCGGATGTTTCCCGATCTGTTCGACGGCATCGCGGTGCGGCCGGTGGGCGATTATGGCATGCGCCTGCACACGGCGCTGACCGAGATCGCGCCCTCCGGCGACGCCGAGCCGCGCGTCGTCCTGTTGTCTCCCGGCATCTACAACTCGGCCTATTTCGAGCACATTTTCCTGGCGCGCGAGATGGGCGTGCCGCTGGTCGAGGGCCGCGACCTGATCGTCGAAGACGGCCGGGTCTGGATGCGCACCACCGCCGGTCTCGCGCCCGTGCATGCGATCTATCGCCGGCTCAATGACGAGTTCCTCGACCCCAACGTCTTCAATCCCGACAGCATGCTCGGCGTGCGCGGGCTGATCGATGTGTGGCGGCGCGGGCGGGTGGCGATCGCCAACGCGGTGGGAACCGGGGTCGCCGACGACAAGGCGATTTATGCCTATATGCCTCGTATCATCCGGTACTATCTGGCGGAGGACGCGATCCTCTCGAACGTGCAAACGAATATCTGCGCCGAGCCAGAAGGGCTGGCCTATACGCTCGCCCATTTGCACGAACTCGTGGTGAAGCCGGTCGGCGAGTCGGGCGGCTACGGGATCATCATCGGCCCCCGCGCGAGCGCCGAGGAGCGCGCGGAATTTCGCGCGAAGCTGCTGGCCGATCCGGGTAATTTCATCAGCCAGCCGATGGTGAAGCTGTCGGTTTCGCCGACCTTGATGGGCAGCCGGCTGGCGCCGCGGCATGTCGATCTGCGGCCGTTCGCCGTGACCGGCAAGAGCACCTGGGTACTGCCGGGCGGTTTGACGCGGGTGGCGCTGCGCGAGGGCTCGCTGGTGGTCAATTCCTCGCAAGGCGGCGGGTCCAAGGACACATGGGTGCTGGAATGAGCGACCTGCCCGCCCCAGGCGCCGGAGCGTCGCAGGCGCAGGCGCAATCGCAATCGCAGGCCTCCGGCTACTCTTCCACCGATGCCGGGGGCCGGCCGCGCGGCGGGCCATTCCTGCTGTCGCGCTACGCCGAGTGCCTGTTCTGGCTGGCGCGTTACATGGAGCGGGTGGAGAACCTGGCGCGGATCCTCGAGGTCACCGAGACCTTCGTGCGGCACGGCGCGGACCAGTCGGGCTGGCTGTCGATCGTGCAGATCAACGCCGATGAAACCCGGTTCTTTGAAAAACACGACGCGGTGTCGGCCGAGACGGTGCTGCGGTTCTATCTGACGGATCGGGAGAACCCGAGTTCGATCGCGGCCTGCCTGTTCGCGGCGCGGGAAAACGCCCGCACCCTGCGCCCGTTGATCTCCACCGAGATGTGGTCGCAAATCAATGTGTTTTACAATCGCGCCCGCGAGTTGACGGCGGACGAGACGCGGCCGTCCGACGTTTCGCAAATCTGTGCCTTTTTGAAAGAAGGCTGCCAGTTCCACACCGGCGTCACCGAAGGTACCTTGTTCCGCGATCAGGGCTGGGCTTTTTATTCGATCGGCAAGTATCTGGAGCGCGGCGACCAGACCTCGCGGCTGGTCGATATCAAGTACCACACGTTGCTGCCGTCGGCGCGCGACGTCGGTGGAGCCCAGGATGTGAATCAGTGGCATGCGCTGTTGCGCTCGGCGGCCGGATATCATGCGTTTCGCAGAGTCTATCCGAGCGGCATGACGCCGGCCGCGGTCGCCGGATTTCTGTTGTTGAACCATTCCTGCCCGCGATCGATCGTGCAGAGCGTGCATCAGATCGAAATCTATCTGACGCAGCTTGGCTCCGGCTACGGCCTCAGGCGTGCGAACGAGGTATTGGAGCGACTGGACGAACTGCGCGCGGCGGTGATGGATCAGACCATCGAACAAATCCTCCGGCGTGGGCTGCACGAGTTCCTCGACTGGGTGCAGTTGCAGTTCCTCGGCCTCGCCGCCGCCGTCGCCGACTCGTTCTGGCACACCAAAGAGGACGCCGCCTGACGTCGAGCGAAGCATTTATACGAGAACGCTCCGCACTTCCCGGCCCCAGTCCTTCCTACCCAAGTCGTCGGCGTCACAGTCGGCGCATCAGGACAGGCTCGAGCCGTCCGGGATCAGGGCGGCGCGCGGCGCGGATCTCGCGAAGTGCGAGCGCCTGAAACGGACGATCAAGCACACCGACCACGGGCGGGCCGTGCGCGGTTAAAAATCCCATCACCATGTCGTGCGCGTATTCGGGCAGACCTTCATAATTGTGCACGTAGAGGATGTCTCGGATCGCGAGGTTCTCCAGGCGGCCGCGCATTTGTCGAACTTTGCGCTGCAACTGCCGTTTGAGGTCGCGCGGACGAAACGGCGACAGTATTGGAATGGCATAGGTCGCCTCCGGATCACTGGCGATCCGTTTCGGTACCCATTCGTTTTTCAGCGCATCCAGGTCGTGCAACACCATGGATCCGATAAGGCCGTCACCGTAATACAGACCGATCGGCAGCCGGAGGTTCCTCGCCACCAGTCGATCGATGAATTCGGGTCTGAGCGCATGCAACTGGCCATGCATCCGGTGGCCTTCGGCCAATGTAGGCCCAGTGGCGCGCTGCATGGTGCGTCCGTTGACGGCGACTCCGGTCGCCGCCATCGCCTCGGGACGTGTCGTCAGGCATGCTTCCATCGCCGCCAATGCGTTGCGACCGATCTTCACGTAAGCGTCGATGAAGAAGTAATGATGCGCGGGCTCCCGCAAGCTGTAAAAAAAGCGATTGATCGCGTTGGCCTTGTCGCTATGCGCGATGGTGTAGACGGCGATTGGAATGTTCCGTCGCGCCGCCGCTTCCAACGCCAAAGCCGCGCTATCGTCGCTGGAGCCGTTCACGATCAACGTGATCAGGGTCCGGTGCTCACGGCTCGCGTCGGCGATGCTCTCGATACACTGCACGATCGACCACCGCTCGTTCCGGCAGAACACCGCGACATTCCAGTCCCAAGGCGTGGCGACGCTCACTTTGTCCCATCCAGGCTCGCCATGATCGGGCTGAATCTTATCAGCTGACGCCATGGATCGCCAGTTCCTGGGGAGCCCGCCTGCTCGAATACGACTGATCCCACCTGCATTCCCACCGGGAGGCCATCAGGCCTATGACTCGCCGCGCCTGCTGCGTCCGCTGCCACGCCAGCGCTGGGGCTGCAATGGCCCATCGTCCGGTATCATGGCCGGCCTCTGCCACCCCGGCGATCCGTTGGCCATCGCTTCCCGCGTCCGCTGGGCCACGAGCCGCCACCCTTTCGCGTCGCCCATCTCAGCCCGTTCGGCGTGCCAGACATAGGCCCGCAGGCACACACCCATCGACACGAAGTACCAGAACGGCGGTTGAAACGCGAGACCAACGAACGCGCCGGAAGTGAGGAATACCAGCATGCCGCTCTGCACCGCGTCGGACATGTCCGCGACCCAGAGAAGATCCGGGATTTTCCGGCATTTTCGCGACAAACGGAGCAGGCTGATCAGGCTCGATCCCGCGGCCACCAGGAACATGATCAATCCGGGGTAGCCGAGGTCGCCGAGGACCTCGAAATAGATGCTGTGATACGCCCGCCCGTTCTGCACGTAGCCGCCCGGATTGAGGCTGTCGGGCGGCATCATGATCGAGCTGATTCCGTACGCATCGAAACTGCCGCCGAAGGGATGCGCCGCCGCGTAGCCCAGGGTCCACTGCCACATCAGCAGCCGGGTCAGCGCGGAACCCTCCGTGGAATAATCGCTGATCGTCGAAACCCGGGCGTCCCAGCTTTTCGCCGCCAGCACGATGACCGCGACGGCCATGACGCCGGCGAGCAGGCCAAACGCCCATTTCCGGCGCGACCGCATGAACATGTAAATGCCCAACATGACCATGCCGATCAGCGCGCTGCGTTCATACGTGCCGATCGCGGTCGCGACCGCGAGGATCGCGATGCCGCCATAAGCGAGGTTCATCATCGGCAGCTTCGGAATGAGCTTGCCGTGCCGGCCGAGGAACAAGGCGAGCGGCACCGCCATGAGACAGACGGTTGAGAGATAGCCACCCTCCGCGAGGCCGGAGTTCCCGGCCTGCAGCCCCAGGTTCCGGCCATAGCCGCCGCCGGAGACCAGGACCTTGAGGCCGAATGGCACGAAATTGGCGGCCAGCGAGAAGACGTAGGTCTGCGCGAAGGCCTCGATCTGCACGCGGGACCGGATGACGAGTGGCAGGAACGCGGCGAACACCATGGCCTTGAACGCCCAGTCCCACTTGGTCCAGGCGCGATCGGGGAGTTCGGCCCACAGCAGCGTCGTCGTCATCCAGATCGCCAGCCCGATCATGCACACCGATGCGAGCATGAGCGGCGGGGGGGATCGCCGGTCCAGCAGCAAATAGGTCAGGACCGCGCCGGCCCCCATGATCATCGCGACCGGCATTTCATTCAGGATGAAATAGGCCAACGACTGCGGCTGGAACGTATCGACCCAGACATAGCCGAGGGTCATCACGAACGGCGTGGTGATCCCGAGCCCCAGGAACGACAAATAGAGCAGCAGCAGCCACGAACTACGCAGCACGGCAGGCGGCCTCGCGGATCAGGAATGGGGTGAGCGGGGCATCGGCGGGACCGGTCACTCGCGGCGGGCCGCGGTACGCCGCGCCGCCTGGCCGTCGCCGCTGGAGTCGCCCGGCCGCAGCTTCAGGCCGGAGTCGTCGACGCCCGTCCGCGGCGGTCTGAACCACGGTTGCGTGGCGTCCAGCTGGATCGCGCGCAGGATCACCAGAAACATCATGATCGAGCTGAAAAGAATGCCGAGAAGGTCGAGCATGACAGGCTCCTGTGTTCCCGGGACTTCGCATCCGATGTTTTACATCCCGGTGTCCGGGCCATCTTATACAGACCGCGGCCGAGGGACGTCACGCACTCTGATGCGGGTTTCACCGTTTCGCCTGGGTCCGGCGGCTCGTGACGCTGTCTCACGCCAACAGCCGAACAGCATCGCGCGCGGTCGTCGGTTCCACATCATGGCCTGGGTCTGAGCGGACTCGGCGCGGCCCGTCGGCGCGGGAAAGGCAATGAAAGCCGCGCGGGGTAAACAGCGGAACGATGAACCCGCCGCCGCCCGCGCGATCCCGCGGGACAGCGACCGGGATGCGGCCGGCGAACCGCGCGGTGCGCGCCGATGACGGGGTCCCGCTCCGCTCCGGCGAGGTATCGCGCCCACTGCCATTTCGGTTCCCGCGTGCCCCCGCGGCAGCGGATCGGCGCGTGACCGCCCGCCTCAACCCCCGTGCAAAACCCGTCCGGCGACCGCGTCCAGCTTCTCCGCGAGGGCGGCGGAGCGGATCGACGGCGCCGTGATGACCGCGTTGTCCAGCGCCCGATCGCACCCCTGAGCGCAGCCCGGCCGCGTTCCGCCGAGCGACGGCACCAGCGCCCGCACCAGCGTCCGGGCCTTGTCGGCGTTGTCGAACAACACCTTCACCACCGCCTCCACCGTGACGTGGTCATGGTCGGGGTGCCAGCAGTCGAAATCCGTCACCATGGCGACGGTCGCGTAGCAAAGCTCGGCCTCGCGCGCGAGTTTCGCCTCCGGCATGTTGGTCATGCCGATCACATCGCAGCCCCAGGCGCGGTACAACTCGCTCTCGGCCTTGGTGGAGAACTGCGGCCCTTCCATCACCAGGTAAGTGCCGCCGCGGGTCACGGGCAGGGACAACGTCCGCGCCGCCGCCTCGATCGAGTCGCCCAGGCGCCCGCAGACCGGATGCGCCATCGACACATGCGCGACGATGCCATCGCCGAAGAAGCTCTTTTCCCGCGCGAAGGAGCGGTCGATGAACTGATCGACGATAACGAAATGCCCGGGCGGCAGGTCTTGTCGAAAACTGCCGACCGCCGACAGCGACAGCACATCGGTCACGCCCGAGCGTTTCAGCGCGTCGATGTTCGCCCGGTAATTGAGGTGGGTCGGAGACACCGGGTGCCCCCGCCCATGTCGCGGCAGGAACACGCAGCGCACCCCATCGAGGCGGCCGAACAGCAACTCATCGGACGGCGCGCCCCAGGGCGTTTCGACCCGCTGCCAGGTCTTTTCCTCCAGTCCGTCGATGTCATACAGCCCCGATCCGCCGATGATGCCGATCACCGGCTCGGTCGCCGCCGGGGCGTCCGTCATGGTCGCGGGCCGGTCCGGATCAATGCTCGCCTCGAGCGGTGGCCGTCCGGCTCAATGAACGCTGGCCCAGATCTTGCGCTTCACCGCGTAGGTCACGCCGGTCAGCAGGATCAGGAACAGAATGACCCGCACGCCCATCGCCTTGCGCTCGGCGGTTTCCGGGTTCGCGGTCCAATAGAGGAAGGTCACGACGTCGCGCGCCATCTGGTCGACCGTGGTCGGCGTGCCGTCGATGTATGTGACCCTGCCGTCGGTCAACGGTTGCGGCATCGCGATCTGATGCCCAGCGAAAAACCGGTTATAGTTCATGCCGTCCTGCATGGCGAAACCTGCCGGCGCATCGGCATATCCGGTCAGGATCCCGTAGACGTAATTGGGCCCGTCCGGCCGGGCGTTGATGATCAGCGACAGATCGGGGGGCAGCGCGCCGTTCATGGCCGCCCGGGCGGCTTTCTCATTGGGGAACGGCGAGCGGAACTGATTGGCCGGCGTCCCGGGCCCCTCTTTCGGCTGCCCCTGATCGTCCAGCCCCTGTGGCACGGTGAAGGTGGCGGCGATCGCCTTCACCTGGTCGTCGGTGAATCCCAGGCCGGTCAGATCGCGATAATGCATTTGATGCATCGCGTGGCAGGTGGAGCAGACCTCGGAATAAACCTGAAACCCGCGCTGCGCGGCCGCCAGGTCCGGGATGCCGAAGAGCCCGTCAAAGCTCCAGTTCTCGCTCGGCGGCTTCGGCGCTTCCTGGGCCGCCGCGCCGGAGATCCCATGTGACAGCGCGAGCAGTCCGGTGACCGCCAGCGCGGCGGCCAGCACGGGGGCGAACAAGCAACGGGGCGTGCGCATCAGTGGCTCTCCAGCGGGCGGCCGGTGACCGCTTGTGTGATGCTCTCGGGCAGCGACAGCGGGCGCTCCAGCTTGCCGAGGATCGGCATGATCAGCAGGAAATGGGCGAAGTAATACAGCGCGCCGATCCGGCTCAGGATGACCCAGATGCCTTCCGGCTTGTTCGCGCCGCAAACTCCCAATACGACGAATGACAGGACCCAGAGCAGCAGCAGCCAGCGATAGGTCGGCCGGAACCGCGCGCTACGCACCCGCGAGGTGTCGAGCCAGGGCACGACGAACAGCACCAGGATCGAACCGAACATCATGCACACGCCCAGAAGCTTGTTCGGCACCGAGCGCAGGATGGCGTAGTACGGCAGGAAGTACCACTCCGGCACGATGTCGGCGGGGGTTTGCAGCGGGTTGGCCTCGATGAAGTTGTTCGGATCGCCCAGCACGTTCGGCGCGAAGAACACGAACGCGGCCCAGACGATCAGGAAGACGCAGACGCCGACGCTGTCCTTCGCCGTGTAGTACGGGTGGAACGGCAGCGTGTCCTGGGGCCCTTTGGGCTCGATGCCAAGCGGATTGTTGGAACCGACGATGTGCAACGCGGCGACATGCAGGAAGACCACGCCGATCAGCACGAACGGCAGCAGATAGTGCAGCGAGAAGAACCGGTTCAGCGTCGGCTGGTCGACGCTGAAGCCACCCCACAGCAGGGTGACGATCTTCGGTCCGATCGCGGGGAAGGCGGAGAACAGGTTGGTGATAACGGTCGCGCCCCAGTACGACATCTGGCCCCACGGCAGCACATAGCCCATGAACGCGGTGGCCATCATCAGCAGCAGGATCACCACGCCCAGGATCCACAGCAGTTCGCGGGGTGCTTTATAGGACCCGTAGTACAGGCCGCGGAAAATGTGGATGTAGGTGACGATGAAGAACATCGACCCGCCGTTCTGATGCACGTAGCGAATGAGCCAGCCATAGTTCACATCGCGCATGATGTGCTGCACGCTGTCGAACGCCAGGCCGGTGTTCGGCTGGTAGTTCATCGCCAGGAAGATGCCGGTCACGATCATCAGGATCAGCGTGACCATGGCGAGCGCGCCGAAATTCCAGAAATAGTTGAAATTCCGCGGCGTCGGGAAGACGCCGTATTCCTTCTGCATCATCGTGATGATGGGCAGGCGGGAGTCGATCCAGTTCAGCACCGGATTCGGGAGATCACTTTTATGCAGACCGGCCATGACGGTTTCCCTGATGGGTCTTGGCTTGGAACGAGCGCGGTTCAGCTCAGCCGATTTTGACGCGCGTGTCGGACACGAACGCGTACGGTGGTACGGCGAGGTCCAACGGGGCCGGGCCTTTGCGGATCCGGCCCGAGGTGTCGTACTGGCTGCCGTGGCACGGGCAGAACCAGCCGCCATATTCGCCGCGCATATCGGATGGCTTGTTGCCGAGCGGGATGCAGCCGAGATGCGTGCAGATGCCGATCAGCACGATCCATTGATCGTGGCCCCCCTTGACGCGCGACTGGTCGGTCTGCGGGTCGCGCAGATCGGACAGAGTCACATCGCGCGCCTCGGTGATTTCCTTATCCGTGCGATGCCGGATGAAGATCGGCTTGCCTTGCCACATGACCGTGATGCCCGACCCCACCGCGATGGGCGTGAGGTCGATTTCGACCGCGGACACCGCCAGCACGTCCTTCGCCGGGTTCATCGAGCCGATCAATGCCACGGCGACCCCGCCGGCCAACATCACGGCGCCCGCGCCGGCGATCAATTCCAGCAGGTCGCGTTTGGTGCCATCGGCCGGATGGCCATGGGCGGTCGCGGCGGACGATTCAGCCATATTCCCCTCGTATTCCCCGGTCGCGCGACCGGAACCGTCATTGATCCAGCTTCGGCCCGCCAGGCGCGCCGAACAGGTCCCCCCGGGCACCCGGTCTTCACGCATGGCTGACCACGGACCGCCCGGCCTGGACGGTCCGCTCAGAGCGAGCGCAACTTAGAGGCGCCTTTTATCCCTCGCAACACGCCCGCGGGATTGCCCCCTGGGTCGCGTCGCGCATCGGGCGTACTCTGACTGGCCGTTGGGAACAAGCCCCTATGACCCTGAAACCGCACGAAACTGTCACTGAATCCGGGCATCATACCTTGAAGGAGCCGGCGCGGCTCTGGTTCGAGGCGCTGCGCGACCGTCTGTGCGCCGCGTTCGAGGCCATCGAGGACGCATTCGGTCCCGATCCGGGCCGCTTCCAACGCAAACCCTGGACTCGCGAGGGCGGCGGCGGCGGCGTCATGAGCCTCATGCACGGGCGGGTGTTCGAGAAGGTGGGCGTCAACGTCTCCACCGTCTGGGGCGAGTTCAGCCCGGAATTTCGTTCTCAGATCCCTGGCGCGGCGGAGGATCCGCGATTCTGGGCCTCCGGGATCAGCCTGGTCGCGCATATGCGCAGCCCGCGCGTGCCGGCGGCGCATTTCAACACCAGGATGCTGGTGACGACCGAGGGCTGGTTCGGCGGCGGCGGCGACCTGACGCCGATGCGACTCGAGTCGGCTGAGGCGATGGAGGACGCGGCATCGTTCCACGCTGCCTTCCGCGCGGCCTGCGACCGGCACGACCCGGGCTACTACGCGACCTTCAAGGCGTGGTGCGACCGCTATTTCTTCTTGCCGCACCGGAACGAGCCGCGCGGCGCCGGCGGCATCTTCTTCGACCGCCACCGGACCGCCGACATCGACCGCGACTTCGCCTTCGTCCGTGACGTGGGTGAGGCGTTTCTGGACGTGTTCCCCCGCATCGTGCGCCGCCGGATGCGTGAGCCCTGGACGGCGGCGGAGCGCGAACACCAACTGGTCCGCCGCGGCCGCTATGTGGAGTTCAACCTGATCCACGACCGCGGCACGCTGTTCGGGTTGAAGACCGGGGGGAATGTCGAGGCGATTCTGATGAGCCTGCCGCCGGAGGTGAAGTGGCCGTGACAGCAGCCTGAGGGTTGCCGGGAGCGAACGGCTTATCAGGTTTGAAGTAAGGCACTTCCTTCGTTACGTTTCGCTACGGTTGGCGCGAAGGGCACGATCATGTCGTTGCAACTCACTGTCACGGCGAAGGATCAGGTCACGTTGCGCAAGGCCGTCCCGCGCCATTCAGGAATCAAACCCCGCGACAAAATTGAGGTCGCGTTGCTGGATGGGGGACGAGTCGAACTGGCACCGCCGGCGGCGCGTGATTTCAGCCGTCTGCGTGGCGTTCCATCGCGCGCGACATCGTGTTGACGCTGACGGCCCGGTCAGGCCGCATACGCATCAGGTTGAGATTGGGGCGTGGCTGACATCACCCAAAACGTCATGCTCGGCCTTGAGCCGAGCATCTCTGGCCCAGCGGAAATCAGCTCGAATTGACGTCGTGCGTGCGTCCACGGATCCTCGGTTCAAGCCCGAGGATGACGACGGAGAGCAAAATGCGCCTCCCGCGAGGCTTAGCCTGATGCTCATGGGGTCAGGCCGGGCAGGGGGATCAAACCCCCGGATCGATCCACCCGATATTGCCATCCGGACGCCGGTAAACCACGTTCAGCACACCCGACTTCATATCGCGAAACATCAACACCGGATGATCCGCCAGTTCCATCCGCATCACCGCTTCGCTCACCGACAAATGCGCGATCTCGGTCGTTGTCTCGGCGATCACCGCGGGGGCCGCGTGGGTGGCGGTATCGAGCTCCTCATGGTCCTCGGCCTCGGCGCGCAGGATCAGTTGCCGCGCCGCCTCGGGCCGCGCGCGCTGCGCGTCATCGCGCGCATGGTCGTTGACCCGCCGCCGGTAGCGCCGCAGCCGCTTGCCGACATGCACGGCCGCCTTGTCGAACGCGGAATAGGCGTCATTGCTCTCGGCCTCACCGCGCAACGTCAGTCCGCGCCCGGCATGAAGGTTGATATCGCAGAGAAACCCCAGCCGGGATCGGGAGAACGTGACCCGCGCGTCCTGGGCGTGTTCGAAATACTTACCGGTGATCCCTGTCAGCTCATGCGACACCCGCTCGCGCAGTGCGTCGGAGAGGTCGACCTGTTTGCCGGAAACCGTGATTTGCATGTGCCAGTGTCCTAATGAACCCCGGGGCCGAACCCCCAGGGCCGAATCAACGGAGCGAACCGGACGGCACCCTGCCTGGTCTCCGATTCACCAATTGAATCGGCTACGTGACCTCTCAGCTTCGTAACGCCCGGTTCCGATGGACGTCACGCGCTCAGGCGGGTAGCGCCTTGACCCGCCGGCGACCCACGGAGTTCGGGATGTGCATCGCCTCGCGGTATTTGGCCACCGTTCGGCGTGCGATGTCCACCCCTTCTCGTCGCAGGATGGTCACAATCTGGTCATCGGACAGAATCCCGGTCGGTGCCTCGGCGCCGATCAGTTGCCGGATCCGATGGCGCACCGCTTCCGAGCTGTGACTCTCGCCGCCATCCACCGCGCCGATCGAAGTGGTGAAGAAATACTTAAGTTCGAAAATGCCGCGCGGCGTGGCGATGTATTTGTTCGAGGTCACCCGGCTGACGGTGCTTTCATGCATCTCCACCGCCGTGGCGATGTCGCGCAGGATCAGCGGCCGCAGATGCGCCACGCCCTGGCGCAGGAAGCCGTCCTGCAATCGCATGATCTCGGCGGCGACCTTCAGGATCGTCTGCGCGCGCTGCTGCAACGAGCGCACCAGCCAGTTCGCGCTCGCCAGCTGATCGGCCAGAAACACCCGGTCCGCCTTGTTCGCCCTGGGCGAGATGCGCGCGTGAAAGCCTTCGTTCACCAGCACCCGCGGCATGGTGTCTGGATTCAACTCGATCACCCAACTGTCGCCGGGCGCCGGCCGCATCAGCAGATCGGGCACCACCGCGCGCACCGGTTCGACATCGAAAGAGACGGCGGGCTTGGGATCGAGCGCCTTGATCTCGCCGATCATGTCCGCCAGGTCGTCGGCGTCGACCCCGCAGCGGCTCATCAGGCCGCGCAGGTCGCGCCGCGCCAGCAGGTCCAGATTGTCCAGCAACGTGCGCATCGCCGGATCGAGCCGGTTCTTGTCCGCCAACTGCGCCGCCAGGCACTCCTTCAGGTCGCGGGCGAACAGGCCGGCCGGATCGAACTGCATCATGGTGTGGCGTACCGCCTCGATCCGTTCGAGCGGCAAGGCCATCGCGTGCGCGATCGCCGCCGGATCGGCGGTCAGCCGGCCCGCCGGACACAGCAACGCGATCAGATGCGCGCCGATCATGCGGTCGACCGGGTCGGCGAAGCTCAGGCGCAGCTGTTCGCCCAGATGGTCGCGCAGCGGCGGGTGCTCATCCGCCATGTCCTCGATGGTGCGGTCGTCGCCGGAGAACGACAGATTGCCGCCGCGCCCCTCGAACGAGCCCATGGACGGCCCGCCGTCGGCGGGTCCTCCGGCGTCGTAGTCCTCGGCATGGACGCTATCGAGCGGGCTGGCGGCTTCGGCGGGCAGGATGTCGGCGCGCGCCGCCTCGGCGGCGTCGGCGGGCCCATCGGTGCGTAGGGTGACCTGATCCGGCGCCGCCCGCTCCCCGATCGGGGCGTCGGCGGCCTCGTCGCGCTCCAGCAGCGGATTGCGTTCCAGCTCCCGCTCGACGAACGTGGTGACTTCGATATTGGAATATTGCAGCAGCTGGATGGCCTGCCGCAGTTGCGGCGTCATCACCAGCGTCTGGCTTTGTCGTAGGTCTAAGCGTGGGCCGAGCGCCATACCCTGGCGATTAGCGGTCCTGGGCGGTCGGGGTCAATGGCTTTCGCGGAAAGTTAGATGCAAGAACCGTGCTGAGTTTCCGGGTGTGGCTTTCCCGACAATCAAAAAAGTGGACGGGCCGGCGCCGAGCGGGACCACGATACCGCGCGCGAGGCGGTTTTTCCAGTCTTTGGTGCGGCCCAGGCTTCGGGGCAGCCCGGTTTTCGAGAGGGGCCGGTTTTTTGTGGAGACATTGATCCGCCACACCGGCGTTGCCTGTCAGGATCCGGCTGGACAAAGGCACCATGATCCGGCCGGCCGCCCATGAGTTCGCGGTGATCACCAGGAAAGTTTGCCGCATATACGTAAATACGATATAAGCGTTTCGCCCACACACCCGGTGACCAATGCCACTCAGTATCCGCGGTGAGGAAGTCAACCGTCTCGCCGAGACGCTGGCGACCCGCAAGCGCATCAATGAGACGGATGCCGCGAAGCCCGCTCTGGAGAACGAGTTGCGCCGTCTGGATGAGGCCGTTCCGTTGCGGGAGCGGGTCCGGCCGCCGCGGGCACGGGTCTTGGCCCGCCCCGCGACCGGGCATGACGCGGACAAGGCATTCTATGACGAACTCAGTGGCGAACCCTGATGTTCGCGGCGACCCTGGGGTGAACCGGCCCGCTCCGGCCCGCCGCGTTACAGGCTGAACCGTTCGCCCAGATAGACCCGCCGCACGTCCCGGTTCGCCACGACCTCGCTCGGCGTGCCTTCCATCAGCACCTGACCGTCGTGCATGATGTAGGCGCGGTCGATGATCTCCAGCGTTTCGCGCACGTTGTGGTCGGTGATCAGCACGCCGATCCCGCGATCCTTCAAATGTTTCACGAGGTCGCGGATCTCGCTCACCGCGATCGGGTCGATCCCGGCCAGCGGCTCGTCCAGCAGGATGTAGGCGGGTTGCGTGGCCAGCGCGCGGGCGATCTCGACCCGCCGCCGCTCGCCGCCCGACAACGCCAGCGCCGGGGTGCGGCGGAGGTGGCCGATCCCGAACTCGCCCAGCAGCTCATCGAGCATCAGCCGGCGGGTGGCGAGGTCGGGTTCCACGACTTCCAGCGCCGCCATGACGTTCTGCTCGACGTTCAGGCCGCGGAAGACGCTCGCTTCCTGCGGCAGGTAGCCGATGCCCATGCGGGCGCGGCGATACATCGGCAGCGAGGTGATGTCGGCGCCGTCCAGGTGGATCGAGCCGGTGTCCGGGGACACCAGCCCGACGATCATGTAGAAGGTCGTGGTCTTGCCGGCACCGTTGGGGCCCAGCAGTCCGACCGCCTCACCCCGGTTGACCGACACGGACACGTTCCGCACCACCGGCCGCCGGCGATAGGTCTTGCCCACGCCGCGCGCGACCAGGCCGCCGCCGCCCTGGAGCACTTTCAACGGGGCGCGCGGTTCCCGGGTTCGCATGTCCCGCATTGCGGGGTCCTTCATCCGGTGGTCGCTGCTCTGACCATCTGTGGGCGGGGTGGTCATTGGGCGGTCCCTGGTCTGGCCGGAGCGCCCTTCGCCTGATCGTCCGGCGGCCTGGTCTGGGTGGCGTTGCCCAAAGGCGCGTTGGACTGATCGTTCGGGACCACGAGGCCGCTGACGCGCCCGCTGTCGCCGGCCAGCAATGTGGCGACTCCGGTCTTCATGTTGACTACCGCCTCCGCGCCGTTGATCTGGTTCATCCCCCGTGTGATCCGCACATGGCCGCCCAGATGGGCAATGCCGGTATCCGGCACGTAAACGCCCCGATCCCCGGTGACGATGTCGGTTTGGGTGCGAACCGAGACATTGTTGAACGCCTCGACGCGCTCCAGCCGTCCGGCCATCGCCGCCATGGAGTCGCCAGCGGGGTTGCCAGTGGGGTTCGCGGCGGCCGCCGTGCCAGGAGCCGGTGAGCCAGACGCCGGCGTCTCAGGGGCCGTCGTGCCAGGGGCCGTCGTGCCGGCGGCCGCCGTGCCAGAAGCCGGCGTCCCCGGGGCCGTAGCGCCAGAGGCCGTCGCGCCAGCAGCCGTCGTGCCCGGGGCCGTAGCGCCAGAGGCCGTCGCGCCAGCAGCCGTCGCGCCAGCAGCCGTCGTGCCTGGTGTCGTCGCGCCAGCGGCCGTCGTGCCAGGGGAGGGCGCGCGACTGGCGGCAGGCGTCTCCAGGGTATACGCGACCAGCGTATCAGCCGATATGCGCCGCGCATCGTTGGTCACCACCACGGCGTCGCCCCGCGCCACCGCCATGTGTTTTTGCGACCAATATTCCAACGTGTCCCGCGCGGTCAGCGTGTCGTTCGGGGTGGTGAGTTTCAGCGCGTTGCCGGTCATCACCAGCACCGCCTCGTCGAGGTCATAGGTCGCCTGATCGCCCCACGCCTGATCGGTCAGGGTGAAAATGTGGACAGTCCCCTCGGCGCGCATCCGGTAGACTTCGTTGCCCTCGGTGTCGGTCGCTCCGGTCAGCCCCGTCGTCGCCGGCTCCGCGGGCGTGGTTTCACCCTTGTGCCGGTACCAGGCCAGGAGCCGGTCCGCCGTGACGGTCACATTGCCGCGTACGGCCTTGGCATCCCCTTTGGCGATGACGACCTGCTCCGCCTGACGCCATTCGATCCCATCCTGGGCGGTGATCTGGATCGGGCCGCCCTGGGTCAGGTCGATGCCTTGCGCCCAGGCCCGCGGTGCCGGACACACGCCGGGAAAACCTGCCGTCAATACAGTGGCGAGCGCCAGCGAACGGACCGCCGGGCCGGGGAAAGCGGACAACGGGGTGAGCGTCCTGGACCTGCCCAGGCGCCCGTTCATCGCGAGACACCGTTCATTTCGACCCGCACGGGGCCCCAGAACTGAATCGCGGCGCCCTTGTCCAGCGTGGTGAACCCGGTCGCGTCCAGCGTCCCAAACGGCCCTTCGACATGGGTTGGCGCCGCGCCGCTGGCCGCGCCCTCCTTCATCGCCACGGTCGCGCTCGCCGTGGTCATCGTCGTGCCATCGTCGCGATACAGCACCACGTCGCGGGACAGGTCGAGCTGCCCGTCCTTCCGCATATACACGCCGAGTTTCGACTTCACGTTGATCCAGGTGCCGTTCTCCAGCGTCATGTCGGCGTCCGGCACGGTGAGATCGACCCGGTCGGTGTCGCGTTGCGTCGCCGTCGCCGCCGTGACGGTAAACGGCCTGCCGCGCTCATCCACGCCGTGATAGTGCGCGTCGGTCAGCCGCGCGCCATCCACGGTCGCGCTCAGCCCATGCACGGTGACCCGCATCGTGTCGCCGGCGCGGTGCAATTCCGGCCACAAGGCGATCGACGCCAGCAGCAGCACCGCCGCGGCCGGCAACAAAAATTTGGAGGCGTTGATCATCAGCCGCCGGCGCAGCAGGCCGCCATGCGTCGGCACACGCCGCGCGCCGCGCCGGCTCACGATCGAGAGATAGCCGCCGGTGCGGGAGGCCGCTGACGGTCTGCTCGCGGGTATTCCAGGCAGAGCTTGTCCCCTTGCTGAATGTCCCTGGGCCGTTCCCCGGGGATTGCCCGGAGCACTTCCCGATGCGTTGCCCCGCGCGGGCCCACCAGGATACGACTGGCCGGAATGGCCAAGGCCGGACTGCCCCGTGCCGGACCGCCCGATGTCAGACTGCCCTGTGCCGGACTGCCCGATGCCGGACTGCTCGATGTCAGACTGCCCGGGGGCGAATTGCCTCCTGGTGAGCGGCCATGATGTCATGCGAGGCCCGCCCGCAACAGGTCGTGAATGTGCAGGATGCCCGCGACCTTGCCGTCGGGATCGACGACGAACAACGCCGTCACCGGCCGCTCGTGCGCGTTCATCGCGTGCAGCGCCTCGGCGGCCAGAGCCTCCGGTCCGATGGTTCGGGGCGCGCGGGTCATCACCTCATGGACCGGCCGGGTCAGCAGATCGGGGCCCATGGCGCGGCGCAGGTCGCCATCGGTGATGATGCCCAGAAGCGCGCCGTCACCGCCGGTCACACCCAGGCAACCGAACCGCTTCTCGGTCATCAGCACGAGCGCGCGGTCCATCGGCATGCCGATCTCGGCGAGCGGCACCGCGTCCCCGGTATGCATCAGGTCGCGCACCCGTCGCAGGCGGGCGCCCAGCCGTCCACCCGGATGAAAGCGGTGGAAATCCGCCTCGGTGAAGCCTCGCCGCTTCAACAGCGCCACCGCGAGCGCATCGCCCAACGCCATTTGCATGGTGGTGGATGTGGTGGGCGCGAGGCCCATCGGACAGGCCTCGGCCGCCGGCGGCAGCAACAATGCCACGTCCGCCGCCAGCGCCAGCGTCGAGCCCGCCCGCGTCGTGATCGCCACCAGCGGCAGGCCGAAGCGCCGCGCATGGGCCACGATGTCGGCCAGTTCCGCCGTCTCCCCGGAATTGGACAGCGCCAGGATGGCATCCCCCGGAAGGATCATGCCGAGGTCGCCATGCGATGCCTCGGCCGGATGCACGAACAGCGCCGGCGTCCCGGTCGAGGCGAACGTCGCGGCGATCTTCCGCGCCACGTGACCGGACTTCCCCATGCCGGAGACCACGATCCGGCCGCTCGCGCCGGCCAGACAGTCCACTGCCCGGGAAAACTCCGGCCCCAGACCGGCGGCGAGCGCCCGCAAACCCGCGGCCTCGGTCGCCAGCACCTCTCGCGCGACGTCGAGGTCGGGATGTTCGGTCTCGGACAGCGTGGCGGCGGCGCGACTCACGATGGGATTCGTTCCGGTGCGGTGAGACAAAGTCTATGGGCCAGTGTATTGGGGCTGGTCAATCTCAAGAGATTGACGAAACGTGACAGGGGACCCGGCTTCGGTGGGATAAGTGCCAGGCCAAAATTTGGGCGGAGCCAAATTGTCTCGCCATTGTCCTGCCCGATTGCCTCACCGTCGTCCCGCACAATTGTCTCACCGTTGTCCTGCCCGATTGCCTCGCGCTCGTCCTGCTCGATTGCCTCGCCGTCGTCATGCTCGGGCTCGACCCGAGCATCTGTCGCGGCCCCCCGGTCGGAGAAAATTGGCTCGAACAGGCGTTCTGCCTGCCCGGCGAGATCCTCGGGCCAGGCCCGAGGATGACGATGGAGGGTGGACCGTGCCCCTCTCCGGGCTTATCTTGTTATCCTTATGCGGTATGCGGCTTCGGGGTGTCGTAGTGTCGCTTCTGGGTGTCCTATCAACCAGCGAACAACCTGACGGCGGGCGCGATCGGTTCGGCGGTTGCCGTCAGTGGTGGAAAATATCCGGATCTTCGTAGCCCAGAAGATCCAGCCGGCAGCGCGCGGGCAGGAACGCGAAGCATGCCTCGGCCAGATCGAGCCGCCCCTCGCGCACCAGCGCCGCTTCCAGCCGCGCCCATAGCGCGTGCAGATACAGCACGTCCGACGCGGCGTAAGCGCACTGCTCGGCGCTCAGCTCCAGGGCACCCCAGTCCGAGGTCTGCTGCTGCTTGGACAGATCGACGCTCAGCAGCTCCTTGCACAGATCCTTGAGGCCGTGGCGGTCGGTGAAGGTGCGGATCAGCTTCGCCGCGATCTTCGTGCAGCGCACCGGACTGACGGTGATCCGCAGGCTGTATTGCAGGATCGCCACGTCGAAGCGGGCGAAATGCATCAGCTTCACGACATCGGTATCGGCCATCAGGTGCTTCAGATTGGGACAGTCGAAGCCGCGGCCACCCAGAGAGGCCGGCACAAGCTGCACGAGATGGGCATGTCCGTCGCCAGCCGAAAGTTGCACGAGGCAAAGCCGGTCGCGATGCGGATTAAGGCCCATGGTCTCGGTATCGACCGCGACCACCGGGCCAAGGTCCAGGCCATCCGGCAGATCATGCCGGTGCAGGTGGATCGTCGCGTTCGGCATGAACTGTGTGGTGCTCATTGGATGGTGGTGCCCAGGAAAAGACTCGAACTTTCACGACCTTGCGGCCACAGGTACCTGAAACCTGCGCGTCTACCAATTCCGCCACCTGGGCAACAGGCCCTCCACGACAGCCAGACCAGGCGACGGGCGCGGAGAAGCGGGAGGCGCGCGATGTAGCCCTCGCGGGGGGTATCGTCAACAGGCGTGCGAAGGAGTGCGAAGGAGGTCGCAAGGGTCCCTTTTCGTGATCCCCGGGCCCGAGCCGGCAGGTACTGAATGAGCGGTTCGGCGCGGTGCTTTGTTCGTCCTGGCCCGGCCTGGTGTTTCGCCCGGAGACATCCTTCCCGTGCGTTCAGACACATCCTTGACGGTGTTAAGCAATGGCAAAACGTTCTCCGCATTCCCGTGGGCCACCCTGTTCCCGCTCGGGAGCCGGGAGGCAACCAGGCGCCGATGGCATTGGCGCCCGCCTCCCGGCGTGTGGCCGCCGCGAGGCCGAGGGTCTCTTCCCGCACCGGACCGCGCGCCAAATTCAGCCGATTCGCGATCGGCGATACCGCGCCGGATGTCTGGGTCGAGGCTGAGCAGTTTGGCCGATTGCCGCCGACCCATCCCGTTTTCAGCCGATTTGTCTTTCGCGCGGAACCCCTCTTGGCGCACACCACAAGACAGTGACAAAACCCGCTCCGCGCGCGGGGGCGCGGGCATACCCCGGACGGATTTGCCTCGGACGAACTTTGGGCGGGAGGTATTGGCGATGACGGATATGGCGACGGTCTTCGGCGGCTCGGGGTTCATCGGCCGGTACGTGGTGCGGCGGCTGGCGCGCGCCGGCAAGACCGTGCGGGTCGCCGTCCGCGACACCGAGGCGGCGTTGTTCCTCAAGACCGCCGGCGGCATTGGGCAGATCGTGCCGTTGCACGCCTCGGTGACCGACGATGCCGCGGTGAAACGCGCCGTTGAGGGCGCCGATTGGGTGGTCAACCTGGTCGGCGTGCTGGCCGAATCCCGCGCCGCGTCGTTCCAGGCGATCCATGTCGATGGCGCCGCCCGGATCGCCGCCGCCGCGGCAGCCGCCGGGGTGAAACGCCTCGTCCACGTCTCCGCGATCGGCGCCGACCCCGCCAGCGACAGCCGCTACGCCGCCTCCAAGGGGGCGGGCGAGGCCGCGGTCCGCGCCGCCTTTCCGGGGGCCACCATCCTGCGCCCCTCGATCGTGTTCGGGCCCGAGGACAACTTCTTCAACCGCTTCGCCGGCATGAGCCGAATGATGCCCTTCATGCCGGTGATCGAGGGCGCGACCCGAATGCAGCCGGTCTACGCGGGCGACGTCGCCGACGCGGTGCTCGCCGCGCTGCAGTCCGCCGACGCCATCGGCAAGACCTACGAACTCGGCGGGCCGAAGGTGTGGCTGTTCGTCGATCTGCTGGCCTATATCCTGAAGGTCACCGGCCGGGACCTGCCGCTGGTCAACCTGCCCGTGCCGCTGATCCGGCTACAGGCCTGTCTGCTGGAAATGCTGCCCGGAAAACTGTTGACCCGGGACCAGCTCAAATTGCTGGCGCGCGATAATGTCGTCGCGTCCGATGCGCTCGGCCTGAGCGATCTGGGCATCAGTCCCATCGCGGTGGAGCAGATCGTGCCCGACTATTTGCGCCGCTACCGCCCAGCGGGAGGGCGGCGGCCGACATCCCTGGCCGCCTGAGCCGGGGAATGAGGCGGCGGCGGCTCAGGCAGGCCGCCATTCCAGGACGAGATCGGGGCCATCGCCGTCTCGCGCGGTAAAGCCCAGGCGAGCCCGGAGCCGTAGGGATGCCATGTTGTCCCGGGCGACCGTTGCTTCGCAGCATGCGTCGCGGTGGCGCGAGCACCGCCGTCATCAGGAAACCCGGCTGGCAAACAAAGTCGAACGCTTCCGGGTCGAGGTCCATGTCCGGCGTGATCGCGACCGTGGCCGGCGAGGGCGTCAACACGCCATCGCGCAGGCGCTGCCGGCCGATCCGGTTGTCATCGTTTTGCCGCTGATCCAGGCGGTTCAGCAGGCTGCCCGGGCGCCACCTGGGGAGTGGCGTGGTTTCCAGCAGGCCGGACGCGCCGAGCGACGCCGTCGCCTCTTTCGCCAGCAAGGGCCGCGTGCCGGTGCGATCCACCGGCGGGTTCAATCGCAACTTGTTGACATGATCGACGCCCTCGGTGCCGTCCGGAAAACGGCCGACGAAGTAATGGCGTTGCCAACCCTCTTTCAGTATTTCCGGATCTTTCGCCGCCAGCCGCTCGCGGAATTCCGCCCGCGAGGCACGGAACAGTTCCTGCTCCGCCTGGAGCACGGGATCGTCGCTCAGATCATGGATCGCGACCTCCCATTGATCGAGGTAATTTTTCGGGATCGGCATGATCGTGCAGAACACCTCGTCCTTTTCGAAACGGACGGTGCCCGGCTGCAGCATCTGCCAGTTCATGGTGAACGGGTAAGGCAGCCAATCGGACTCGATGATGCCGGTCAGCGCGGAGATTCCCGGCCGCGGCTCATTGAACGCGCCGGTGGTCAGGACGTTCCAGCCGGGCGGCGTGCGGAACAGGTACCCGGTGTGGAACGTCACGATGCCGCGGGCGAAGTTCGACATCGCGAAATGTTCGAACGGAAACCCCTCGGGAAACGGCTCCAAAGCGCGCACCATGAGATCGGCGATCAGCGGACCGCCATTCCATTCCACTTCGAACGCGGCGGGCACCAGCATTTCCCAGCCATGCGTGTTGGCGATCGACAGCGGCAGGCAACGATAGGCATGCCGGTCGGTGAACACGTCCATCCAGGCGCGTTCCTGCGTGCACGGCACGAGCGCCGGGGGCTTTCGTTGCGTCCTGAACGCTTCCAGCCGAAACGCGGTCATCCCGCCCTCCTTCGATGTGCCATGTCCGCGCGTCATACCCGATTCACGGCGCGCGCGCCGCTACGCGAAACCCGGCGCCACCTCCGCCATGAACCGCGCCATCTCCGCCTTCACCTGGGCGTGCGGTTTGAGGCCGACGTTGAAATACAGAATCACCTCGTCGATCCCCGCGTCCCGCACCCGGCCCAGGATGTCCGCGATGCGCGCGGGCGAGCCGATCAGCACCGAGTTCTCGCCAAGGTCTTCGGGACGGACGCCGCGCAACCGGGCGACCATGTCGATGAAGTATCGATAGCTTGGCGGCGCGGTCGCCGGATCGCCCGGGAAGGCGGGAATGACGCATTCCCGGTAGTAACGGATTTGCCGGGCGCGCGCGGCGGCTTCCTCGGCCGCGGTATCGGCGAAGTGAATGAAATAGCTGCACATCAGCCGGCCGCGCGGCTTGCCGTGGCGGGCCAGCGTCTCGTGATACAGGTCGGCGACCTGGCGCAATCCGCCAAAGCTCATCGCCGCGGCGAACGGCGCCACGATCAGGCCGCAACCCAGGCGGCCCGCCAGTTCGATCGATGGTTTCGAAAACGACGCGACGTAAGCGGGCAACGGCCGTTGCAGCGGTCGGGGCGTGATCGAGACATCGTCGAACCGGTAGTGCCGCCCGTGATAGGAGATCGGAGCATCGGCGTCCCACAGCCGGCGGACGACCTCCATGCCTTCCTCGAAGATCGCCTGGTTGTTGTCGAAATCGATGCCCAGCGGCTCATACTCGCGCCGGTCATAACCGCGGCCGGCGGCGAAATCGACGCGTCCGCCGCTCATGAGATCGAGGCTGGCCCATTGCTCGGCGACCCGGATCGGATGATGCAGCGGCAGCACGGTCACCGCGGGCGCGAGCCGGATCCGTTGCGTGCGCGCGGCGATGAACGCGAGCGCGAGATCGGGACAGGACAGCACGCCCAGCGTCGAGAAGTGATGCTCGCCGATCCAGGCGGAGTGCATGCCAAGCCGGTCGGCCTCGATCGCCTCGTCGATGATGTCGGCGACGAACTGGTTGGCCGGGCGCGGGTTGTCGCGGTAGCTGTTGTCGCTCAGGGTGAAGTAGCCGAATTTCATGGTGGCGGACCTTTCGCGGCGGCTCATCGTCGATTTCCGGACCACGTGCATGCCGCGTATGGCGGGACAGAGTCCAGACCCGAACGAGGACAACGCGGCGGCCGGCGTGCTATAAAGCCTCGCGCGCGGAGAATGCCGGTATGAGCGAACGAGCGGTGACGCGGATGTTATACCAACCCGCTGAAAGTGTGACTCTCACCCCATCACGTCATGGCCCGGCTCGTCCGGGCCACCTGTTCAAGCACGGTGCGGCGATAGGTGGCCCGGACGAGCCGGGCCATGACGTGGAA
>Ga0181536_10001114_pt1 | contig 31933 bp, 32 predicted proteins | sample PEATcosm2014_Bin_41_FD_121105 | JGI IMG/M metagenome (GOLD analysis project Ga0181536, IMG submission 121105) | Peatland microbial communities from MTU Mesocosm Facility, Houghton, MI, USA - PEATcosm2014_Bin17_60_metaG | ecosystem: Environmental > Terrestrial > Soil > Wetlands > Peat | place...
GGTCGCCTGCGGCCACGACCTCACCCGCCACCAGGTCGCCTGCGGCCACGACCTCACCCGCCACCAGGTCGCCTGCGGCCACGACCTCACCCGCCACCAGGTCGCCTGCGGCCACGACCGCTCCCCTCGGTCCGATCGGGTACGGAGTTCTCGGTGCAGGTGTTGTGACGCTCCTCGACGGTCTTCGTCGGGTGCAGCGCCGGCACCGCCTTCGTGGAGCGAGGGTCGTCGTGCCGGATGCCGAGCTTGCCAATACCGAGAAGCGACTTCGAGTCGGGTCGGGCGCCGACGCCGCTTCGTGGATCGATCTGGGCATGCGGTTTCTCCTCCTATCGTCTCGGCGCACGGCAGTTGCGCCACCACAGGTCGATTCGGTCAGATTGACCGAGGAAGCACTCCAGGTCTCAATTCGGTCAGCACCACACACGCTGAAACCGCCACCTCCATTCGGTGCCGGAAGCCGGGCGGGCACGTGGGATCTTCCGAGGACGCCAGAGGTGGCGGAGCATCTGGAGCGAGAGACCACGCTTGCCGGGGTCGAAGCTCCTTCACCGGCATTGGTCACTTTGGGGGTCGATAGCGCCGGCCTCGTCCTCATCGACATCGAGCACGCGGGGTCGATCGAAGTGTCGGGAGTCGGGGCCGGCACGGTCCTTTCCTCCGTCGTCTCGGATCTGGCCACGTCGCGGTGGTCCGATCAGGTCGATTTGGTGCTCGTCGGGCTCGACATCCACCTCGACGGGATCGCAAGGGTGCGAAGCGCTCCCACGGTTGGCGCGGCGCTGGCCGAAGCGCTCCAGAAGGTCGAAGAGCGACAAGCCCTCACGAGCGTGGTCGGGCGGCCAAGCGCGTGGGCGTCTCGCTGGGCCGGCGGCGGCGATGCTTGGGATCTGCTTGTCCTCGTGGTGGCACCGTGGGCGGTCGAAGCGGATCCGGTCGCCGCTCAGCAGTTGGTGCGAGTCTGCCAGGATCGTTCGAGTGGTGTCGTCGCCGTCTGCGGCAGTGAATCGTTGGGGGCTCGCTGGCGGGTACAGGCCCACGGCGGACCGATCACGGTCCTGGCTCCCGAGCTCGACGAGTCGGTTGTCTGTAGCGAGCAGGTCGGTGCCTCGGTCACGACGGGCGTCGCGTCCCTCGCCGACGTCGCCATCTCGCTGGACGGTGCTCTTGGAGTGCAGGCGCACGATGACCGGCTCACGACGCCGATTCCGGAGTATCTGGCACCGACGCCTCGATCGACCGTTGCCCGGATCTCAACGCCCGAGGGTTCTGCCCCGGAAGTCGAGGTCCGCATTCTCGGCCCCATCGAGATCCTGGGCGCGGACCGGCCCTTCTCGAGAGCATGGACCATTGAGCTGGTCGTCTACCTGGCGATGCACCCGGGGGGCGTCACGACGGACCAATGGTCGACCGCCCTTTGGCCCGAACGGTTGATGGCACCCGCAAGCGTGCATTCGACGGCGTCCGCGGCGCGCCGTGCGCTTGGCGCGGCGTCAAACGGGCTGGATCACTTGCCCCGATCCAATGGTCGACTCTCACTGGGCGAGACCGTGATGACCGATTGGGACCGGTTCGTCTCGTTGGCCTCAACGCAGGAATCGGAGTCGTGGCGTGCCGCACTCGCCCTCATCAGGGGAAGGCCGTTCGAGGGTCTCAGGTCGTGCGACTGGGCGTTGCTCGAAGGGATCGAGGCCTCGATCGAGGCCACTGTGGTCGACGTTGCGTGTCGACTGGCCGAGATTTCCATGGTGAACGGTGATACCGCGCTCGCTGAGTGGGCGGCCCGCCAAGGCTTGCGGGTCAGTCCCTATGACGAACGGCTGTTCCGGATCTTGCTCCGTTGTGCGGACTTGGCCGGCAATCCGGCGGGCGTCGAGTCGGTCATGGCGGAACTCGTACACCTCGTTGCCGATGACATCGAGCCCTTCGATGCAGTTCACCCAGAGACACTCGAGCTCTATCGATCCTTGTCGCGGCGGCGTGAGTTCGGCGCTCGCTCGCTCGTATCGCCGAAGGGTGGCGCTTTCAACGCGACCGCTCGTCACGGTCAAAGAGCCTGAAGATCCTCCACGGCAAGGCCGGCTGCCAGACGTCGAGTGAGGTTGGTCGCAAGGTCGGTTTCCCAATATCGGCGGTGCACCCTGCCGGGTGCGCCCAGAACAAGGGAGATCCCAACCATGAGCAACACGACCACTTTGTCCGGGAACCTCACCCGCGATCCTGAGATCCGGTACACGCGAGAAGGTCAGGCGAATGCCACCTTCGGCTTGGCGGTGAACCGGCGTTGGCAACCGCGTGGTAGCGATGAATGGGAGGAGTCGACCTCGTTCTTCGACGTCGTCTGCTGGCGCGAGCTCGCGGAAAACGTGGCCTTGAGCCTGGTCAAGGGGAGCAGGGTCATCGTGTCCGGTCGCTTGGAGCAGCACGTCTGGGAAACAGAGCTCGGCGAACGGCGCAGTCGCGTCGAGGTGACCGCCGACGAGGTCGGACCCTCACTCCGGTTCGCGACGGTGGAGATCTCGCGCAATGAGCGGCGATCCGATGTGGACGACCCCAAGGACCTTGCCGAGGGGGCACCCGAGGTACTCGGTGCCGACGCCTAGCACCCGTCCGTGCAGATGCGGCGTCCGAGTCCCCGCACCCGCGTTCTCGGAACCGGGGGGTGGAACGACTTGGACGCCGCATCTTTGCAGGACCTGTCCTCGTCGTTCGTGAAGAACCGCTCGTGAAAGGCGGCATCGATGGTGATTCCCTGGTTGGTCGGGCCTCTCGTCGCGCTGGTGGCGCCGGGCATCACGAGGTTCGACGACATGACGATCGTGGTCTACCGGGTCACAAGCCGGGTCGTCGTCTTTGGCCTGTCCCACTGGTTCGACGTGGGTGCGGCCATTGGGGTGGTCGTTTCGGTGGTGGGTCTCGCCGCGATCAGTCTGGGCCGCGCCGAGGAGCACGGGCGATGACTCGCCACGTCGCCCGGCTGTCAGCCATCGAACACTTTGCCGCGGCGATCGTCTTGACCAAACGCGAGGCGTTCGAGGCGTGCGAAGCGATCGCCGACTCGGAGCGGGTCCTCCTCAGGTCGGGCAACGCTTCCCAAGCCGCCCGGCTGGCCGCGCTGTTCGAGTTGGTTGAAGGCCGGCTTGTCATCGACGGTGCCGACGCTCGTGAACTAGCTGACGTGCGATTCGGCCTTGATGGCGGCCACGACCTCGGGCCAGCCTTGGCGCACGCTCGCCGTCTTCGGTGACCACCCTGTCGCTTCGCTGAAGTGCTTATTCGACACCCGCTGGGAACGGGCCAGCATCGGGGCCCAGCCGCCGGCGAGCCGAGCCATGCGCCGCGGTGGGATGATCGGTGCCTTGCCCCCGATGGCCTCGGCGAGCACGGCGGCAAACTCATGGCGGGTGACCGGGTCATCGTCGCCCACATTGAAGAGACCGGACGGGGCGTTCAGCGCGGCAAACACGGCCGCGGCAGCGTCGTCGGTGGTGATCGACGAAACGTAGGTGTCCTTGCCGAAGCCGCCGGTCACCCGCTTCTTGGCGAAGCGGATCGTGTCGAGGGTCGAGTGGCTGTCGGGGCCGTAGAAGCCGGCGAAGCGCAAGGCGATGCCGGTGGCTCCCGCCTCGACCACGCGTACCACGTTGGCTTCTGCGGTCAGTGCCGAGGCCAGGTTCGCGGTCGGCTCCACCGGGGCTGCCTCGGTGATCCAAGCGTCGCCGGCGTCCGCGTAGAGGAATGCGATCGACTCCTGGACGTAGCGACCCACGCCGGTGGACAGCACGGCGGCGGCGAGATTTGTTGACACCTCGGTGCGGATCCGGTCGTTCTCCTTCCAGGCTGAGGGCATGGCCATCCGACTGGCCTTGGGGATGTGTGTGGCTAGGTTGGCCACAACGTCGTGGCCCTCGACCATCTTGACCACGGCGGGGGCGTCGAAGAGGTCGACGGTGACGGGTGTCGCACCGGCGGCGCCTACGGCCACCTGTCGTGCGGTCGAGCGGGTGCTGACGGTCACCTCATGACCCGCCTCCACCATGAGCGCCACCGCTCGCCGGCCGAGGACACCCGTGCCGCCGGCCACGAAGATGCGCATATCCGCTAGGCGGCCTTCACCGCAGCTACGAGCTTGGTCAACGAGTCCTTGGCGTCGCCGAAGAGCATCGTTGTCTTGGGGTCGTAGAGAAGCTCGTTGTCGATACCGGCGAAACCCGGGCGCATCGATCGCTTCATGAAGACGATGTTGGTGGCCTGGTCCACGTTGATGATGGGCATGCCGAATATGGGCGACCCCGGCGTGTTCTTGGCCGCCGGGTTTACCGTGTCGTTGGCACCCACCACCAGCGCCACGTCGGTGGTGGGCATCTCCGGGTTGGCGTCGTCCATCTCCTTGAGGTCCTCGTAGGGGACGTTGGCCTCGGCCAGCAGCACGTTCATGTGCCCCGGCATCCGACCGGCCACAGGGTGGATGGCGTAGTACACCTCGACTCCGCGAGCAGTGAGCGCGTCGGCCAGCTCACGCGCGGTGTGCTGGGCTTGGGCCACGGCCAGCCCGTAGCCGGGCACGATGGCCACCTTGCGGGCATAGGCCAGGAGCACGGCAATGTCTTCGGGTGTCCCGGCACGCACAGGACGGGACGCATCGCCCGCTTCGCCGCCGGTGGCCGTGATCACCGATCCGAAGGCGCTGAACAAGATGTTGGGCAGCGAACGGCCCATGGCCTGGCTCATCATCCGGGTGAGCAACGTTCCCGAGGCGCCGACGAGAGTACCGGCCACGATCAGCAGCGTGGAATTGAGCGTGAACCCCGATGCGGCCACAGCCAGCCCGGTGAAGGCGTTTAGCAGCGAGATCAACACGGGTACGTCCGCACCGCCGATCGGGAGCACCAGGATCACGCCGAGCACGAGGCTCATGGCGAGCACCAGCACGAGCAGGAACGTGTTGGCGGTGACGATGGTGGCGATCAGTAGGGCGAGGATGCCGGCACCGACGAGGATGTTGATGAGCTGCTGGGCCGGGTAGGTGATGGGTCGCCCGGTCATGAGCTCTTGGAGTTTGGCGAAGGCGATGGCGCTGCCGGCGAACGACACGGATCCGATCAGCACCCCGAGGAGGATCTCCACGATCTTGTAGACGGCGATCGACTTCGAGCCCAGAGAGATGAACTCGACGATCGACACGAGCGCCGCGGCGCCGCCGCCGACACCGTTGAAGATGGCCACCATCTGGGGCATCGCCGTCATCTTCACGAATCGCGCCGCGGGCACGGCGATAGCCGCACCGACGACCATGCCGACGATGATGAGAAGAAGGTTCCGGTGGTTCGAGTGCACCGACGGCAGCGTGAACGTCCACGCCACGGCGATGATCATGCCCGCCGCGCCGGCCAGGTTTCCGGCGCGGGCGCGCTTGGGCGAACTCAGTCCCTTGAGGGCCAGGATGAAGCCGACGATGGCGATCAGATAGACGAGGTCCGTGGCCGTGGCCCGACTCACGATGCCGCTCCCTTGTCACCGGCGTCGGTGTGGGAGGCGGCGTCCGGCGCGGCGTCCGTAACGGCAGGCTTGCGCTCGGGGGTCTTGGGCTTGAACATCTCGAGCATCCGGTCGGTCACGACGAAGCCACCGACGACGTTCAGCGTGGCCAGGATTACGGCCACGAACCCCAGGCCGACCTGCGCGGCGCCGTGCGCGTCGCCGAGGATGAGCATCGCACCGACGACGATGATGCCGTGGATGGCGTTGGTCCCGGACATGAGGGGCGTATGCAGGACGCTCGGCACCTTCGAGATGACCTCGAAGCCGACGAAGGCGGCGAGTACGAAGACGGTAATCAATCCCATGAGGCCGGGCCCGCCGGTAGTGGCGATCACGATGTCCCCTCTTTGTTCTCGAGCAGCTCGCGGGTCGGTTCGTGGACCACCTCGCCGGCGCGTACGACGCAGGCTCCGGCGACGATCTCGTCGTCGAAGTCGGGGTCGAGCTTGCCCTCTTTGACGAGCAGACCCAAGAAATTGGCCACATTGCGGGCGAACAGGAAGCTGGCGTGGGTGGGCATGGCCGACGATGGGTTGGTCATCCCGTAGACCACCACACCGCCCCGGACGATCTCCTTGCCCGGCTCGCTCAACTCGCAGTTCCCACCGGTGTCGGCGGCCAGGTCGACGATGATCGAGCCTTCGGTCATGCGCTCGACCATCTCGGTGGTGACGAGGATCGGGGCCTTGCGGCCCGGCACCGCTGCCGTGGTGATGACCACGTCGGAAACAGCCACCTCGTTGCCGATGAGCTCGCGCTGACGGGCGAGGAAGTCCTCGGACTGCTCGCGAGCGTAACCACCTGACCCCTCTTGTGTCTCGAGCGGTAGCTCGACGAAGGCGGCGCCAAGAGAATGGACCTCTTCTTTGGCCGCGGCGCGGACGTCATAGGCGCGCACCTGCGCGCCGAGGCGCCGTGCCGTGGCGATGGCCTGCAGGCCGGCCACACCGGCGCCGAGGACGAGCACCTTGGCCGGGGGGACCGTTCCCGCCGCCGTCATGAACATCGGAAAGAACTTCGGCAGGCGCACGGCCGCAGCCAGTCCGGCCAGATACCCAGACACCGTGGCCTGGGAGCTCAGCGCGTCCATCGACTGGGCCCGGCTGATGCGGGGCACGAGTTCGAGGCTGTAGGCCGTCGCCTTCTTGGCCGCCAGGGCCCGGATCACGTCGAGATTGTTCGCCGGAGCCAGGAAGCTGACCGTCGACGTGCCCGGGTCGAGGGCGCCGACCTCCTCGACCGTCGGCGGTTGGACCTTCGCCACCACCTCCGCACCCGATAACAAGGCGCTTCGGTCTGCGGCCACGGTCGCGCCCTTGTCGGCGTAGGCAGCGTCGGGGAAGTGCGCGGCGACTCCGGCTCCGGCTTGCACGGTGACCTCGATCCCGGAGGCGGCCAGTTTGGCGGCCACGTCCGGAATGATGGCCACGCGCCGCTCTCCGGCGAGGGACTCGGTGGGGATGGCGAGCTTCACGGAGGGACATCAGAGCACGATGCGAGAGCAAGGCTCCACTCCGAGCTGCGGCGAGTCGCCCCTGCCCGGTGGCGTACTCCCTGGTCGTGTGGCTCTTGGAGCCGGGATGGCGGGTTGGTCAGCCGGCTTCGGCCGGCCGGTGCCCCGCCGGCGAAGCGTGCCCTGGGTTGGAGAGGATCCGGAGCGGCCGGGGTTGGATCCCCGAGGTTGGCGGCTCGACGGCTTCGCCCGCCAGCCCGAACAGCGCGCGGGGCTCGCTGGTGGCCAGGGCGTCGGCGGCGGCGGCCGAGAGCGGCCGGGCGAAGAAGTACCCCTGGCCGATGTCCGCACCGAAGTCGCGCAAAATGGCGACTTGTTGAGCGGTCTCGACCCCCTCGCCGACCGTCGTCATCGACAGGGAATGGGACACGTGGATCACGGCCTCGACGATGGCCCGGTTCATGCCCTCGTGCGGCTCGAGGCCACTGACGAAGGCCCGGTCGATCTTGGCCGTCTCGATGGCGAAGCGCCGCAGGTTCTCGAGCGTGGACCAGCTCGTGCCCACGTCGTCCACGGCGAGATGGACACCCACCCTGGACACGGCTTTGAGGTCCGCGCCGGCGTACTCGTCGGCCACCGTGGTCTCGGTCACCTCGATGGTCAGCCGATCTGGGTCGAGTCCCGAATCCTCGAGTGCGGCGATCGTGGCGCGCGACGCCTCGGCGCGGCGCAATTGGACGGGGGAGCAGTTCACCGACAGCTGGATGCCGATCGGCCACGACGTGGCCTGACGACAGGCTTCGGAAAGGACCCACGCATTCAGGTCGAGGATGTGGTCGTTGGCCTCGGCCCAAGGGATGAGGATGTTGGGCGGGATATACCCCCGGGTCGGGTGGTCCCAGCGCACCAATGCCTCGAAGCCGAGCAGCCGCCCGCTGGTCAGGTCGACGGCAGGCTGGTACTCGAGGACGGGCTTCCCGTCGAGGACCAATGAGAGTTCCTCGTTCACCCCCTGGGTATCGGCAGGCCGCCGGCGTCGCTTGAACGGCCGAAAGCCCTGGCTGTCGGCGCTATGGCAGCGAAGAACGAGGATCGTGCCCGGTCATGGTTGGCTCGCCGATCTGTGCGGCGGCCAGATAGGCCGGCCGCTCGCCTCCCCCGTGGGTTTCGACGCCGGCCCCGGTGACGTACCCGGCCAGGGGCGAAGCGAGGAACAGGCAGACCCCGGCCACGTCCGCCGGGGTGCCGAGACGTCGCATTGGCACCGTATCGGCCACGGCCCGGATGCCACTCTCCCCGCCGTAGTGGTCGTGGGCGGCCTCGGTCGCAACCAGCCCGGCGATGACGCAATTCACCCGGACCTTCGGTGCCCACTCGACGGCCAGGGACCGGGTCAGGTTCAACAGGCCGGCCTTGGCCGCGCCGTAGGCCGCCGTGCCGGGGGAGGGCCGGAGACCCGAAACGCTCCCGATGTTCACGATCGAGCCGCCCTGGGCCTGGGCCTGCATGACGGCGTTGGCGGCCTGGGCACAGTACATGGGGGCGAGCAAATTGAGCCCGACGATGGCGGCGACGAAGCGCGGCGAGGCCTCGGCCGCGGCGACCTCGGGCGAGCCGCCCGCGTTGTTGACGAGGATGTCGAGCCGTCCGTGACGCGCGACCGCCGCGGTCACGACCGCCGCCGCCTCGTCCGCATCGCGCACGTCGGCGACCACGAACGAGGCCATCCGCCCTCCGGCGCTCGGGAGTTGTGCGTCCGGCGGCGTCGTCCGCCCGCAGACGACGACATCGGCCCCGGCGGCCAGGAAGGCCAGGGAGATCCCGCGGCCCACCCCCCGCGCCCCACCAGTCACGACGACTACTTGGCCCGTGAAGTCGAGCGGGCTCGCGGCCGGCACCGCCGGCACCGCTGGTTCTCCCACGTTCCCTCCCCTCGGGCTCGTCGGCCCGAAACTAGCGGCGGCTGCGGTGATGTCCTAGCCTCGAATGGCTTCCTGACGCTGCATCAGATACCCATACTGCGCAAAAGACCACCACCGGAGGGGCGAGCGAGATGGCCATCGGGACGTTCCAACGATCGCCGGGGACGGCCGAGGTCGTCATCGACGCGCCGCCGGTCAATGCTCTGGACGTCGCCGGCTGGTTCGAGCTCGCCGACGCCCTCCTGGCTGCCGGGAGCGACCCTCAGGTGCGGGTCGTCGTCCTGCGGGCCGACGGGCGGGGGTTCTGCGCCGGCGTCGACATCAAGGAGATCCAGGCCAAGGGGGACGAGGCCCTCGTCGGGGTCAACCGCGGCTGCGCGGCCGCGTTCGCCGCCGTCTACGACTGTGAGGTGCCGGTGGTGGCGGCGGTCCACGGGTTCTGCCTCGGCGGCGGCGTGGGCCTGGTCGGGAATGCCGACATCGTGGTGGCATCCGACGACGCCACCTTCGGGCTGCCCGAAGTCGACCGTGGCGCCCTGGGCGCGGCGACCCATCTGGCTCGCCTCGTGCCGCAGCACCGCATGCGCGCCATGGTCTACACGGCTCGACCGGCGACGGCGGCCGAGCTCCATCACTACGGGTCGGTGTCGAAAGTGGTGCCCCCCGACCAATTGGTGGCGGCGGCCTACGAGGTCGCCGACGTCATCGCAACGAAGAGCCCGACGATCATCCGGCGGGCCAAGGAGTCGCTCAACGGCATCGACCCGGTCGACGTCAAGAGGAGTTACCGCTACGAGCAAGGCTTCACCTACGAGCTCCACGTGCGCGGCGTGGCCGACGAGCAGCGCCAGGCATTCGTCGACAAACGCGACGCGGATACGACAAAGTGACCGATAAGCGCGCGTCGCTCGAGGAGGTCGTCGGCGAGCTGCGCGACGGCATGACCGTCGGGTTCGGGGGCTGGGGATCGCGTCGCAAGCCGATGGCGGCTGTGCGGGCGATCTTGCGCTCCGGCCGCCGCGACCTGACGGTGGTGTCGTACGGCGGGCCCGACGTCGGGCTGTTGTGCGCCGCGGGCCGGGTCCGCAAGGTCGTGTACGGCTTCGTCACCCTCGACTCGATCGCCTTGGACCCCCACTTCCGCCGCGCCCGGCAACAGGGGAGTGTGCAATCGATGGAGGTGGACGAGGGCATGTTCTATCTGGGCCTGCTCGCCGCTTCCCATCGCGTGCCTTTCCTGCCCACCCGGGCCGGCCTCGGATCCGACGTCATGCGGGTGAACCCGGGCCTGCGTACCGTCCGCTCTCCCTACGACGACGCCGAAGAGCTCGTGGCCATGCCAGCGCTGCATCTCGACGCCGCCTTCGTGCACGCCAACCGGGCCGACACCCACGGCAACGGGCAGATGCTCGGTCCTGACCCGTTCTTCGACGAGCTCTTCCTCGGCGCGGCCGACCGCCGTTTCTTGACGACCGAACGCGTGGTGGAGCCCGGGCAGTTGCTCGACGAGGGGCCGATGCAGGCCATCACGATCACGCGCCTGCTCACCGACGCGGTAGTGGAAGCGCCGGGTGGCGCGCATTTCACCTCGTGCGATCCCGATTACGGGCGCGACGAGGCGTTCCAGTCGCGCTACGCCAAGGCGGCCGCCGACGCCGAGGGCGATGCGTGGTCGGCGTTCGACGAGCACTTCCTCCAAGTGGACGAGGTCGAGTACCAGGCGGCGGTACGAGAAGCGGCGGCCCGATGAGCACTGGTGGGAGCCTGGACGCCGGCGTGACCCGGGCCGAGGTCTGCGTGGTGGCGTGCGCGGAATTGTGGCGTGATGCGGGAGAGGTCATCGTCAGCCCGTTCGGGACGATTCCCGCACTGGGCGCCCGTTTGGCTCGCCTCACTTTCGCCACCGACATCGTGCTCACCGACGGCGAGGCCGCGCTGATGGCCAACACGCCGGCCGTGTCGGCCGGGCGCGACGCCATGGTGCTTGAGGCCTGGATGCCCTATCGGCGCGTTTTCGACGTGGTGTGGTCCGGACGGCGCCACGTGATGATGATGGCAAGCCAGATCGACCGCTTCGGCAGCCAGAACCTGAGTTGCATCGGGGACTGGGCCAAGCCGAAAGCCCAGCTCATCGGGGTCCGCGGTGCACCGGGGAACAGTGTCAACCATCCGACGAGCTATTGGGTGCCCAATCACTCGACACGCAGCTTCGTCGAGCGCGTCGACATGGTGTGTGGCGTCGGCTACGACAAGGCGTCAGCCGCCGGCCCGGCTGCTACCCGTTTTCACGACGTGCGCGGTGTCGTGAGCAACCTTGGGGTGTTCGACTTCGGTGGTCCCGATCACGCCATGCGCCTGGTTTCGGTGCACCCCGGCGTCGCGATCGACGAGGTGGTGGCCGCCACCGGCTTCGAGTTGGTGGTCCCCGACGACGTCACCGAGTCGCGCCGACCCACGATGGACGAGCTCGCGCTCGTGCGTGACGTGCTCGACCCCACGGGACTGCGCGAGCGGGAATTGTCGTGACCTCTCCGGGTGCGGTGTCCGCGGGTCCCGATCCCCACCCGGCGTTGCGCACGCGACTGTGCGACCTCGTCGGTGTGCGCTATCCCATCGTCCAGACGGGCATGGGCTGGGTGGCCGGGGCGCGGCTCGTGGCGGCTACGGGCAATGCCGGCGCGCTGGGCATCCTGGCATCGGCCACGATGACCTTCGGAGAGCTCGAGGCGGCGATTGCCGACGTACGGTCGCGCACGAACGCGACCTTCGGCGTGAACATGCGCCCCGACGCGGCCGACATCGACAAGCGCGTGGATCTCCTCGTCGACCACGGGGTGCGGGTGGCGAGCTTCGCCGGGGCGCCCGGGCCCGACACGGTCACTCGGCTACGCGAAGCGGGAATCGCGGTGATCCCGACCGTGGGGGCCCGCCGCCACGCCGAGAAGATGGCGTCGTGGGGCGTCGACGCCGTCATCGCCCAGGGCGCCGAGGGCGGCGGCCACACCGGCCAGGTGCCGACGTCGATCCTGGTCCCACAGGTCGTCGACGCGGTGGGCGATAGCGTCGTCGTCATCGGTGCCGGCGGGTTCAATGACGGGCGCGGCCTGGTGGCGGCGCTGGCCTGGGGGGCGGCGGGGGTGGCCATGGGCACCCGGTTCCTGCTCACGCAGGAGAGCACGGTGCCCGACGACGTGAAGAAGCTCTACCTGGGCACCTCGGTCACCGGCACCGTGGTCACCACGAGGGTCGATGGTGCACCCCAGCGGGTGGTGCGTACCGACGTCGTCGACCACCTCGAAGGCGCCGGGCGTGTGGTCGCGCTGCCCCGGGCGCTGCGCAACGCGTTGGCCTTCCGGCGCGAGACCCACACGTCGATTGGCGCGCTGGCGCGCGAGGGATTGGCCATGAGGAAGGGCAATGAGCTCAGCTGGGCCCAAGTGGTCATGGCCGCCAACGCGCCGATGATGACCAAGGCGGGGCTTGTCGAGGGCCGAACCGACGTCGGCATCCTCCCGACCGGCCAGGTGGTGGGTGTGATCGAAGAGCTTCCGACGGTTGCCGAGCTCGTGGCCCGGATCGTCACCGAGGCCAACGAGACCCTGGCCCGGCTCGGTGGGTCGTGACGCCGGTCAGCCCAGGCGCTCGATGATGGTGGCGTTGGCTTGCCCGCCCCCTTCGCACATCGTCTGCAGCCCATAACGGCCCCCGCTTCGCTCGAGCTCGTTCAAGAGCGTGGCCATGAGCCGGGCTCCGGAGCAGCCGGTGGGGTGCCCGATGGCGATGGCCCCACCGTTGGGGTTCACCTTCGACATGTCGGGGTGCAGCTCGCGCTCCCAGGCCAGGACCACGGAAGCGAAGGCCTCGTTGATCTCGACGGCGTCGATGTCGTCGAGCGCCATTTTTGCCTTTGCCAGTACCAGGCGGGTCGCCGGGATGACGGCGGTGAGCATGATCACCGGGTCGTTGGCCGCGACGGCGAAGGTGTGGAAGCGGGCCCGCGGGCGCAGGCCCAGGGACTCGGCGCGCTCCTCGCTCATGACCAGGACCGCCGCCGAGCCGTCGGAAATCTGTGACGAGGTGCCCGCCGTGATGGTGCCGTCCGGCGCGAAGGCCGGTGGGAGCCCACCGAGCTTTTCGAGCGTGGTATCTCGGCGCACGCCTTCGTCGAAGCCCAGCTCGTCTTCGCCGTCGGGGCCCGGCGTCGCCAGCGCCACGATCTCGTGGTCGAATCGGCCGTCGTCGTGGGCCGCCGCGGCGCGTCGGTGCGACTCGAGCGCGAACGCGTCCATCTCGTCGCGTGACACGTTCCAGCGGCGGGCGATCTCCTCGGCCGACATCCCCTGATGGATGAACGCGAAACGACGCAGCACCGTGGGTCCGTAGGCCTCGCCGGGCCCCGGCTCCGTGGTCGACCCGATGGGCACGCGGCTCATGGACTCGACGCCGGCGCCGATGACGATGTCCATGGCTCCGGCCATGACCGCCTGGGCAGCGAAGTGGACGGCCTGTTGGGCCGATCCGCACTGGCGGTCCACGGTGGTGCCCGGGACGGTGTCGGGGAAGCCGGCAGCCAGCGCCGCGTTGCGGCCGATGTTCATGGCCTGCTCCCCGACGGTCATGGTGCAGCCCATGATCACGTCCTCGATGAGGGCGGGGTCGAGGTCGTTGCGCTCCACCAGGGCGCGCAGCGGCTGCGCGGCGAGATCGACGGCGTGCCAGTCAGATAGCCGGCCGTTACGCCGCCCCACCGGGGTGCGTACGGCGTCGACGATCACTGCGTTGGGCATGACGCTCCGTTCATGACGCTGCATTGTTGCCCGGAATCTGGCGGTGTGTCAGATTCGACACCTCATGGACCTCCGCTTCACTCCCGAGCAGGAACGGTTCCGGGCCGTGGTGCGGTCCTGGCTCGAGGAGCATGTGCCCTCCGCGGCCAACGGGACCGGGCCGCTGCCGTCGCTCGACACGCGCCGCGGCTTCGAGGCCCACCGCGACTGGGAACGGACGCTGTTCGACTCGCGCTGGTCGGTGGTGTCGTGGCCCGAGGAGTTCGGTGGACGAGGTGCTGACCTCTTCGAGTGGATCATCTTCGAGGAGGAGTACTACCGGGCCCAGGCCCCGACCCGGGTGGGGCAGAACGGCATCTTCCTGCTGGCGCCGACGCTCTTCAAGTTCGGCACCCCCGAACAACGGGAACGGTTCCTGCCGGCGATGGCCTCGGGCGAAGAAGTGTGGTGCCAGGGTTGGTCGGAGCCCGATGCCGGCAGCGACCTGGCCGGCATCCGCAGCCGGGCTGAACGCCGGGACGGGGCCTGGCTTCTCACCGGACAGAAGACGTGGTGCTCGCGGGGCGCGTTCGCCCACTGGCTGTTCGGCTTGTTCCGGTCCGACCCGGCCGCCGAGCGCCATCGCGGCCTGACCTACTTCCTCGTCCCGATGGACGCGCCCGGGGTCACGGTGCGGCCCATCGCCCAACTCGACGGCGAGACGGGGTTCGCCGAGGTCTTCTTCGAGGAGGTCGAGGTCCCAGACACCCAGGTCCTTGGTGAGGTCGGCCGCGGGTGGGAGGTGGCGATGGCTACGACCGACTCGGAGCGGGGTTTGTCGTTGCGCAGCCCGGCTCGCTATACGGAGGCGGCCGGGCGCCTCGTAGCCCTCTACCGAGAACGGGCCGCCACCGATCCCGCGGCGGCCGGGCGGGCGGCCGATGCGGTCGCCCGGGCATACATGGATGCCGAGGCGTACCGACTTCACACCTACTGGACGGTGACCAGGGTGCTCGGCGGTGGTCGAGTCGGGCCCGAGGCGTCGATGAACAAGGTCTTCTGGTCCGAGACCGACCTGGCCATCTACGAGACGGCTCTCGCCCTGCTCGGGGACCGAGCCGAGCTCCTCGGCGACGACGGCCGACCGGGCTCCTGGCTCGACGGGTTCCTCTTCGCATTGGCCGGGCCGATCTACGCGGGGACCAACGAGATCCAGCGCAACGTGGTGGCCGAGCGCGTGCTCGGCTTGCCCCGGGGCTGAGTTCGAGAACGGGGCGCCGGCTGTGCATTTCGCCTTCGATGAGCGGCAGATCGAATTTCGTGACCAGCTGCGTGCCTTCGCCGAGAAACAGTGCACGGGTGTGGACCTCCGCGCCGCCTGGGCGTCGGAGCTCGGGTGGTCGTCTGCCCGATGGCAAGCCCTGGCCGATATGGGGGTCGTCGGTCTCAGCGTCCCCGAGGTCTACGGCGGGCTCGGCTTCGACGAGGTCGACCTGGCCCTCTTGCTCGAAGAGGTCGGGCGCAGCGGGCTGCCCGAGCCGCTCCTCGAGACCACGGCCCTGGGCGTGCCGCTCCTGGCCGAGGTCCCGGGTGAGGTGGGGGAGGCGGCACGAGAGCGATGGCTGGCGAGGGTCGCCGCCGGAGAGGCGGTGCTCACGTTCGGCATGTCGTCGGCGACGGGGGTATCGAGTGTCCCGGGGGCCCAACTGCTCCTCCTCGAGCACGAAGGAACGGTGCACGCCGTGGATGTCGACACGGTCCGGCACGAGCCGCTGCCCTCGGTCGATGGGTCTCGCCGCTTGGCCCGGGTGGCGTGGGACCCCTCGTCGAGCACCGCCCTGGCAACCGGGGCCGTGGGCGAAACCCTGGTGGCGCGCACGCTGGACCGTGCTGCGTTCGCCGCGGCGTCCATTCTCATCGGTGTGGCCGATCGGTTGATCACGGTGGCGACGGCCTACGCGATCGAGCGCCACCAGTTCGGCAAGGCGATCGGGTCCTTCCAGGCGGTGAAGCACCACTTGTCCAATGCGCTCATCCGCCTGGAGTTCGCCCGGCCGATCGTCTACCGCGCCGCGTGGTCCATCGCCGAACGGTCCCCGACTTCGAGCCGGGACGCCTCGATGGCGAAGGCACACGCCTCCGACGCGGCCACCCTGGCGGCGCGGAGCGCGCTCCAGGTGCACGGCGCCATCGGATACACCTGGGAGCACGACCTCCACCTCTGGATGAAGCGGGCATGGGCCCTGGCCGCGGCGTGGGGCGACGCGGCCCAGCACCGGGCCCGGGTGCTCGAGCTCCTGGTTGACGAGGCACCTTCACCCTGACCAGAGCGAGGAAGCATCCGCGAACACCGAAACGCAGGGGTGCCCGTCGGCCACGCGGATGTGGGGGACCGCGGCCCGATCCTCGGGAATGCTGATCAACGCCGCGGACCGCGTGCCGTAGCGCTCGGTGTGGACGCATGCGGCCAAGACGGCGGGGTCCACACCGTCGGGCAGCCCGGTCGTGTCGGTCGGGATGCCGTGGTCCATGAGTACTGTCCGCAGGCTCTGGAGCGTGGCGTCCCCAGTCGCGTTCGCGGTCCCCAAGCGCTCGAGAAGGGCCCGCACGTTCCGGGTCTTCGGGGACGGGACATCGATGGGATTGTTCTCGAGGACGTGGATGCCCGGGCCGAGCTCCGTCGCGGCCGGTCGCGCGCCGGCGGTCATGTCCACGAAGAAGAGAGAGGTGCGGTCGCCCACCAGCAGCCAGGCCGGGTTGTAATCGTCGGGCCGGAACTCGCCCACGAATGCGTCGACGGCGTGGCGAGCGTCGCCGTGGCCGGTCAACGCCAGAGGGAGCTCCCCGCGTGAGCGCTTCGAGGCGTTGTGCCCGTCGGGTGCCGGACGGTTGGTGAGCCCGGCGACCACCCCGTACTCGTTCACCGCCAACCAGGTACCCCCGGCCAGTTCGTCACGACCGCCGATGATGCGCGGCCCTTCGGCCTTCAGCACCGTCACGGCGGTGGCCGGGCGATCCCTCCGCTCGTCCCTGTTGGCCGCGAGGACCAGGGGAACCGCCGGGTCGAGGCGCGATGCGACGACGAGGAGGCACACCGACCACGACCGTACCGGTACCCTCGAGCCCCTGTGTGCTCCCGGCGGACCGCCGGTCAGCGGCGCCCCGTCCTTCGTCGAAGCTGACACGCCGTCAGATTCGTCGCTATGCTCCTCGCATGGCCGAGCTGCCCAAGATCATCTCCGTCGACGACCATGTGGTCGAGCCCGCCAACGTGTGGATGGACCGACTGCCGGCGAAATACAAGGACGTCGGCCCACGCATCGTCCGGGCGCCGATGGGGGAGATTACCTTCATCGGCGGGAAGCTCACGGTGAAGCCGGGGAGCGAGGGAGCGCCCACCGACTGGTGGTACTACGAAGACCTGAAGCGTCCGTTGCTGCGGGTGGATGCGGCCGCCGGGGTGCCGCGCGATGAAGTCACCATGAAGGGGATCACCTACGAAGACATGCGCCCCGGCGCATACCAGCTGAAGCCCCGCCTCGAGGACATGGACGTGAACCACCTCGAAGCCTCCCTGTGCTTTCCCACCTTTCCCCGGTTCTGCGGCCAGACCTTCACGGAGGCGCAGGACAAGGAGCTCGGGTTGCTGTGCGTACGGGCCTACAACGACTGGATGATCGACGAATGGTGCGCCGAGTCCAACGGCCGCCTGATCCCGCTGTGCATCATCCCCCTGTGGGACGCCGAGTTGGCGGCCACCGAGGTCCGGCGCAATGCCGAACGGGGCGTGCGGGCGGTGTGCTTCAGCGAGATCCCGCCCTTTCTCGGCCTCCCTTCCGTGCACGACCCCGACGGGTACTGGGACCCTTTCTTCGCGGCATGCTCCGAGACGAATACCGTCGTGAACATGCACATCGGGTCGTCGTCGAAGATGCCGTCGACGTCGGCGGACGCGCCGCCGGCGGTGGGATCAACCCTGACCCATACCAACGCGACGTTCTCGATGGTGGACTTCATGTTCTCCGGGGTGCTCGTTCGCTTCCCCACACTCAAGCTGGCCTATTCGGAGGGTCAGATCGGATGGATTCCCTACATCCTCGAGCGCGCCGACACGGTGTGGAAAGAGAATCGGGGTTGGGGCGGTGTGGCCGACAAGGTGCCCGAGCCGCCGTCCTTCTACTTCCACCGCCAGATCTACGGGTGCTTCTTCGACGACGCGCACGGGTTGCGTTCCGTCGACGAGATCGGTGCGGACAACATCACTTACGAGTCCGATTACCCGCACTCTGACTCGACCTGGCCGCACACGAAGGAAATCGCCGAGCGGCAGATGGCCCACCTCGACGACGAGACGCGCTACAAGATCGTCCGGGGCAACGCCATCAAACTGTTCGGGCTCGATCACCTCACACCCTAGGGCCTGGCCCGGCCGACGTGGACCTTCGCTTCTCCGAGTCCGAGGAGGCTTTTCGGGCGGAGCTCAGGGCGTGGCTCGCTTCGGCGCTGCCGACTCTCGGGCCGAAGCCGTCGCATTTCGACTGGCCCGGTCGGCGCGCCTACGATACGGCCTGGCAGCAGATGCTCTTCGATGCGGGATATGCGGGGATCGACTGGCCTCTGGAGGGGGGCGGACGGGGGGCGAGCCCGGTCGAGCAATTCATCTATCTCGAGGAGTTGGAGCGAGCGCACGCGCCGTATGTCGGGGTGAATTTCGTCGGGCTGTTGCACGCCGGGCCGACGATCGTCGCCGAAGGAACAGCCGAGCAGCGGGCCAGGTTTCTTCCGCCCATCCTCCGTGGCGATGAAGTCTGGTGCCAAGGGTTTTCGGAGCCGGGGGCGGGAAGCGACCTCGCCGCCTTGCGGACGCGGGCGGTCCGTGACGGGGACGAGTACGTGGTCTCCGGCTCGAAGGTCTGGACGTCACATGCTGAGGTGGCCGACTACTGCGAACTGCTTGTGCGCACCGGCGACGTGGACAGTCGTCACAAGGGCATCACGTGGCTGGCCATGCCCATGGGCCTTCCCGGCATCGAGATCCGGCCACTCAAGAGCATCGTCGGAACCGCCGAGTTCGCCGAGCTCTTCCTCGACGGTGTGCGTGTGCCCGTCGCCAATCGCGTGGGGGAGGAGAACGACGGTTGGCGTGTGACCATGGTCACGCTGAGCTTCGAGCGGGGCACCGCGTTCGTCGGTGAGCTGCTGCAGTCGACGGAGCTCCTGCGCGAGTTCCGGGGCCTGGCTCGCCGCACCGGGGCGTGGGACGAGGCCGTGACCCGTCGTCGCATCGGCCATCTCGGTGCTGAGCTCGACGCGCTCTTGGCTCTCACGAAGCGCAACGTCTCGCAGGCGGCGCGCACGGGCGTGCCCGGTATTGGCGGGAGCGTCTTCAAGCTTGCCTTTTCCGAGCTCCGCCAGCGCGTCGCGGAGCTCGGGATGGACCTGGTGGGCCGGGCCGGGCTCTCGTGGGACGAGCTGCCGGCGCTCGACGGGGCCGGGCCTCTCGGTAACGCGGCGATCGTGGACACGTGGGTGAACAGTTTCTCGCGCACCATTGCGGCGGGCACGTCGCAGATCCAGCGCAATATCGTGGCCGAGCGCATCCTCGGTCTGCCTAAGTGATCGGCCGGACGTGGATTTCGAATTAGACGTCGACGAAGTCGCACTGGCGGAAGGCGTTCGACGCCTGTGCGCCGGCCGGTTCCCACTCGACCGGCTGCGGGCTGTCGAGGGTTCGGCCGCGGTGGTCGACGATCGCGGCTGGCAGGAGCTCGCGGATGCCGGCGTGTTCTCGCTCCGGGTCCCGGGAGACGAGGGCCTCGGCTTGGGCATGGCGGCGGCGGCCGTCGTGTTCGAGGAGCTCGGGCGCGCCCTGGTGCCGGGTCCACTCGTGGCGAGCCATTTGGCCGCAACACTCGGGCTCGTCGACGGTGCCGCGGCCGGGAAAGCCGTTGTCGGAGCGGTTCGACGCCCGAGCGCCGTGAAGTTCGACGCCGTAGCCCCCGTCGTTTTGGACCACTTCGGGTCGCTCACCGAGCTGGTCGTGGTTGACGACGAGGCCCTTTGGTCGGTCGATCTGTCCACGGTCGAAGCCGAGCGCATCGAGCGGTCGCTGGACCCGCTCACGCCGCTGTGGCGTGTCGATCGGCTCCCCGTCGGCGAACGCATCGCCGGCACCGGCCCCGACGACGCGATCATCTGGCGGCGCGACTCGACGGTGCTCACGGCCGCATTGTGCGTCGGGCTGGCGTTCGCCGAGCTCGAGCTCGCCGTGGAGTACGCCAAGGGCCGGGAGCAGTTCGGGCGGCCCATCGGGTCCTTCCAGGCGATCAAGCACCTGTGCGCGGACATGTTGGTGCGGGCCGAGACGGCCCGGGCCGCCGTGCACGCCGCAGCCGTCACCATCGACCAGCCGGATGTGGGCGATCCCGACCGGGCCGCAGCAGGCGCCGGCCTCCTGGCTGCCGAGGCGGCGCTCGCCAACGGCCGGAGCTGCATCCAGGTCCATGGGGGTATGGGATTCACCTGGGAGGTGCCGGCGCACCTCTATTTGATGCGTGCTCGGGTGCTCGACGCCGGGATCGGCTCCGCCGGGGAGCTCGCCGAGATCGTGGCCGAGCGCTACTAGAGCGGCCGAGCGCTACGGACGCTACGGACGCTGCGAACGCTGCGGACGCTACGGACGCTGCGAACGCTGCGACAGGAGAGGGGACGAGGACGTGCACGATGTCGTATCGATCATCCCGGAGGGCAAGGTTGTCTACGGGATCCAATTGCCCGTCCAGACACAGACGACACTCATGGCCGAACCCTGGGAGCTCGGATCGGGCCCCGCAGAACTGGCGCGCGTTGCCCGCCAAGCCGACGACAGCGGCTACTTCTACGTAGCGGTGTGCGATCACACCGCTATCCCGCGACGGTTGGCCGACGCCATGAGCACGACGTGGTACGACACGGTGGCGACACTCGGCTGGCTCGCCGGCATCACCACCAAGACTCGCCTCATGTCCCACGTCTACATCGCCGCCTTGCGACACCCTCTGCGGGCAGCCAAAGAGCTCGCCACGTTGGACGTGCTCTCAGGCGGGCGCTTGATCATCGGCGCCGGCGCGGGACACGTCACTGAGGAGTTCGATCTTCTCGGTCCGCCATTCGAGGAGCGGGGGCCCGCCCTCGACGAGGCACTCGAGTCGATCGCCCTCGCGCTGGTCGAGGAGTTCCCGGAACTCCCCGGCCCTCGGTGGCCGGCAAAGGACATGGGCGTCTCGCCCCGCCCCGTCCAACGACCTCGTCCGCCGATCTGGGTCGGGGGTTCGACCCGGCCGGCCCTCCGACGCGCCGCTCGGCTCGGCGACGGTTGGCTCCCCCAGACAGTGAAACGCAAGGACATGCGCGACCAAGTGCGCGAGCTCGTCGAGCTTCGGGCCAACTTCCGCGGGGGAGAGCCGATCGCCATCGGCGCACTGGCCGGCATCTTCCACGTCGGCGCGCCGACGTGGGATCTTCCGCGAGGTGCCGTTGCCGGTGACCCCGATCACCTGGCCGAGAATCTGGCCGAATTGACGGACATGGGTGTGTCGCACTTGCAAATGCGATTTTGCAGCCGTGGCGTGGACGAGCTTTGCGACCAGATGGCCGCATTCGCGGAGCTGGTTGCCCCTCTCCTGTCGCGCTGAGCGTCAGCCCGTGTCCTCGAACTCGGGGGCTCCGGCGACGGCGCTCCACGGTTCGCGGCCGCACTGGTCGCGGGGGTCGCGGGGGTCGCCGTCACCGCAGGTCGAGTCGAGGAATTCGGTCCATTCCACGCCGTCAGGCCCGGTGAAGACCCAGTGCCCCGGCCCGCCTGACAAGGTGAAGCCGGCGTAGGTCTTGAGCCGATGGTGGTGTCGGCACAATCGCGCCAGGTTCCAGAGCTCCGACGGCCCACCATCGGCCCATGCCACCTGGTAGTGGTCGATCTCGAGACCATCGGCCTGTTCGCACCGTGTCACGACGCAGACGGGATCGCGCTCGGCTAGGGCTGTGGCCAGCGCCCGCGGAATGGTCCGCCCCACGTGGGCAACGGCGGCGACGTCCACCCCGTCGGTGACGAGCACTTTGACGACGCTGTCGGCAAGTATCGATCGCGCTGTCGACAGCGACACCGGTCCGATTCCGGGCACCTCGCAGATGTCGCCGGGCTCGACCACCCCACGTCGCAGGGCGGTGGCGTCCACGCGTAGGTGGACGGTCGGGCTGCGCCGAGCTCGGTGAGCCGCATGCTCCGCATCGTGGCGCGATGTGCAGCGGTCACCGCGCACGACGAGACGCTCCAGGGCGTCGAGGCGATAGGCCTCGGTCGCGTCGCACTGGCGGTGCTGGACCAGGGCTTCCTCCCACACTTCGTTGACCCCCGCGTTCACCGCCTCCAGGATGCGCCACGCGGTGTCTTCGGTCATGCGACACGAGATGCGAAAGGCCCCGTCGGCATCGCGCCAGTGCCGGAGGTACCGTGACTTCCGAACCGCCTCGATCCGGGCCGCGTCGTCGAGGCCGGCGGCGGCCTCGAGACGGCGGGCCTCGGCGCGTAGCCCCGTGAGGCTCTGGCGACCGGCCGCCTCGACCAGGGCTTCTTCGGCGTCCGGCGCGACGGCGGCCGAGTTGGCGATGACCTCGGCCTGGGACTGGCTCAACTCGCCCCGACGAAGCGCGTCGGCCAGGACCGGGAGCTCGGCCAGCCACTCGGCCGTGGCCAGGGTGGCGATCGCCGGTCCGAGCCCGATCCCCATGGTGTCGGCCAACCAGTCGGCGGCGTGGCGATGCCCCTCCTGACGCCATGCGCAGGAGTCTGCCGCCTTGGCCGCGCACAGGAGCTTGCCGGCCACCGCGGCGCGCTCCAGGGCCACGAAGGCGTCGAGCAGGCGGTCGGCCTGCCACGGGGTGATGCGCTCGGGGTCGAGATCGCCCACCAGTCGACGGGCCGAGTGAACGAGTTCGTCGAGCTCCTCCAACATGACCGCATGGTGCCCGAAGGGTGTGACATCGGACGCTGCCGAGAGTGAGGATCAGCCGTCCGCGCGCGACCAGCGAGGCAGCGCCACCACCGAGCCGTCCACCCGCTCGTACCGGGCGAAGCACACCTGCACGCGTTCGCCGATGGCGATGCCCGACGGATCGATCTCGTTGATCGGCCCGTCAGGGCCGGTCACGAGATTGCCCACGAACCGGATCGTGGAGTCTTCGTCGATGGCCACCACGACCACGTTGTAGGGAGCGAGCCCGGCATAGGCGGGGAGCACCGGCGGGTGGGCGACGATGAACGACCACACCGTGGCCCGCCCCGACACGCGCTTCCAGGCCCGCTCGGTCGAACGACAGTGCGGGCACATCGGTCGGGGCGGGTGCCGGAACCGGCCGCACGACGTGCACGCCTGCACGCGCAATTCGCCGGCCAGCGTCCCCTCCAGGAACCCGGCGACCTCCTCGTCGACCGCGGGCAGGAGAAATCCCTCGACCGAAGGGCCCTGGTTGACCACGTACCCGCTGGTGGATGTCATCGCCTCACCGGCCCCTCGCCCGTGCCCGTCGACCCGTCCTAGCGGCGCAGGAGCAGCGCGCTCGTGGGCACGCCCTCCCCCGACGTCACCAGGCAGGTGTCGGCCCCGTCGACCTGAGCCGTCGAGGTGCCACGCATCTGACGCACGCCCTCGTTGACCAGGTTCATCCCGTGGACGTATGCCTCGGAGAGCCCCCCGCCCGACGTGTTCACCGGCAGCGACCCTCGACCCCACTCCAGGTTCCCGTCCTCGCTGAAGGCGCCGGCCGCACCGCGTTCACAGAACCCGTACCCCTCGAGCGACAACAAGATGAGTGGCGAGAAGGCGTCGTAGATCTGCGCCACGTCCACGTCCTCGGGCCCGAATGCGGCGTTCGCCCAGAGCCGCCGCGCGCACGCCCAGGCCGGACCCGTGAGCGGGTCGTCGTTGTAGAAATTGACCATCGTCTGGTGCTGAGGCGGCAGGCCCTGGGCGAAGGCGTGGATGTAGACGGGTGGTTGGCGCAGGTCGCGGGCGCGCTGAGCGGACACGACCACGCACGCCAGGGCCCCGTCGGTCTCCAGGCAATTGTCGAAGAGGCAGAGGGGCTCCGATATCCATCTCGCCGCCAGGTAGTCGTCGCGTGTCATCGGCTTGTCGTACATGATGGCCGCCGGATTGCGGTTGGCGTGGGCCCGGACGGCGGTGGCCACGTTGGCCAGGTGCTCGCGCGTGACGCCGTACTCGTACATGTAGCGACGCGTGAGCATGGCGATCTCGTCCACCGGTCGGAGCATGCCGAAGGGCCGTGTCCATTGGCCGGGCACGCGCAATTGCGTGGAGGTCTGGGTCCACGGACGCGGCCCCGATCCTCTCTTGCGCGAGCGCCAGGCCACGGCCACCTCGGCCTGGCCGGTGGCCACCGCCATGGCCGCGTGCCCCACGACGCCACACGCGGCACCGCCTCCGTAACCGACCTGGCCGAAGTAGGTGATGTCGCCGCAGCCGATGTTCCGGGCGATCTCGACCTCCTCGGTCTGCTCGATCGTGAACGAACAGAGGGCGTCGATCTCGCCGGGGTCGACCCCGGCGTCGGCACAGGCGTCGACGATCACCCGGCAGGCGAGCTCGGCCTCGCTCGGCTCGAGGTGCTTGGCGAAAGGGGTCTGGGCGATACCCGCGATGGCGGTGGCGTCCCTGAAGGTGACGGCGGCGGCCGGGCTCACGGGGCGGAAGGGTAGCGCCGAGCCGGACCTGACGGCATGTCAGAAGCCGGATAGCATCGCCCCGCATGAGCCAGACCACCAGGGAGGAACGCCAGCTCCTGATCGGCGGGAAGTGGGTCGACGCCTCTGACGGCACCTACGAGGTGATCAACCCCGCCACCGAGGAGACCGTCGGCCTCGCGCCCGACGCCTCGGTCGCCGACGCCGAAGCGGCCGCCGCCGCCGCCAAAGAAGCATTCCCGGCATGGGCGGCTACGCCGGCCGAGGAGCGTCTGGCGCTCATGGCCGCGGCGGCCCGGGCCATCCGCAGCAGGGCGGGCGAGCTGCTCCCGCTGGTGATCGCCGAGACCGGCGCCACCGCCGCGGTGGGGTCGCGCATGCAGGTGCCGGTGGCCGCGGACCGCTTCGAGCGCTACGCGCGTGACCTGCGCCACGTCGCCCAGCGCCCGTTGTCCCCGCAGGTGGCCCAGGCGACACCGCTGGCACCCGGAGGGCTCATCTCGGCCCTGGCCGTCCGCCAGCCGGTCGGCGTCGTCGGCTGTGTCACCTCGTTCAATTTCCCCATGGTCAACATGGCCGGCAAGGTGGCCCCGGCGCTGGCAATGGGCAACACGGTGGTCGTGAAGCCGGCTCCCCAGGACCCCTTGGCCGTCGTCGAGCTGGTGCGCATCCTCGATGAGGTCGGGTTCCCGCCCGGCGTGGTGAACCTCGTCAACTCGTCGCAGGCGGCCCCCGCGTCCGCCCTGGTCGAGTCGCGCGACGTGGACATGGTCAGCTTCACCGGCTCTACCCAGGTGGGCGTGCGCATCGCCGAGGCCGGAGCGCGCACGATGAAGCGACTCCTGCTCGAGCTCGGCGGCAAGGGCGCGTGCATCGTCTTCGAGGACGCCGACGTCAAGGCCGCCGTCGGGTGCATCGGGTCGACGTGGTCCTTCCACTCCGGCCAGATCTGTACCGCGCCGACCCGGGCCGTGGTCCACCGCAGCGTGCTCGACCAGGTACTCGAGCGCCTGTCTGGTTACGCCGGAGCCCTGCAGGTCGGCGACCCGACCGATACCGCCACGGTGGTGGGCCCCCTCATCTCGGCCGCCCAGCGCGACCGGGTCGAGGGCTTCATTACCTCGGGGCAGTCGGAGGGCGCCGAGGTGGTGGTCGGTGGAGGCCGCCCCGAAGCCCTGGACAAAGGGTTCTACATAGAACCCACGCTCCTCACCGGTACCAACGACATGCACGTCGTGCGCGAGGAGATCTTCGGCCCCGTCGTCGTGGTGGTGGCCTTCGACGACGAGCCCGAGGCGATCGCCATCGCCAACGACAGTGACTACGGGCTCTACGACTACGTGTTCTCGGGCGACACCGCCCGGGCCTTCCGGGTGGCCAAACAATTGCGCGCCGGCCACGTCGGGATCAACACGGCGCAACGTCACCACGACGCGCCCTTCGGTGGCTTCAAGATGTCGGGTGTCGGCCGTGACGGCGGGGACTACGGGCTCGAGGCGTACTCGGAGATGCAGTCCATCATCTGGTCAGGGTAAAGGGGACACGTGAGCACATACGACCTCGCAATCATGGGTGGAATCGTGGTCGACGGCAGCGGGCTCGCCCGCCGCCGCGGTGACATCGCCGTCAAGGACGCCAAGGTGGCCAAGGTCGGCTTTGTCGACCCGGCCGACGCCGAGCGGGTGATCGACGCCGACGGGCTGCACGTCGCGCCGGGGATCATCGACGCCCACACCCACTACGACCCCCAGCTCACGTTCGAGCCACACGCGACGTCGTCGTGCTACCACGGCGTGACCACGGTCCTGGCCGGCAACTGCGGGTTCTCCATCGCCCCCAACCGTCCCGACCAGCGCGACTACCTGGCCCGCATGTTCGCCAAGGTCGAAGGGATGTCGCCGGTGGCCTTGTCGGCCGTCGAATGGGACTTCGAGACCTTCCCCGAGTTCCTGGCCAGCCGCAGTGGGCGGCTCGGCGTGAACATGGCGTGCTACGTGGGGCACTCGGCCATCCGGCGCACCGTGATGGGCGTCGAGGGATCCGAGCGTGAGGCGACGGCGGCCGAGGTCGAGGAGATGCGGCGGATCGTGGGGGAGGCCATGGAGGCAGGTGCTGCCGGCTTCTCGTCGTCGCACGGGCCCACCCAGCTCGACGGCGACGACCGCCCGGTGCCGAGCCGGTTCTCGTCGCTCGAGGAGCTCGAGGTCCTGTGCGCCGAGGCGGGTCGCCACCGTGGGGGATCGATCTCCTACCTCCACCGCAGCGCCATCGGCGGCCTGGACCAGGAGGACAAGGACCTGCTCTTTCGCCTCGGGACGGCAAGCCGCCTCCCCATCATCCTCCAGGGTCTCGGCGGCCGCTCCAAGGTGGACGTGCCCGGTGCGGGCTGGGACGACGTCGCCCAGTGGATCGACGAGTCCGGGCGCCAGGGCGTGGGCATCTACTCGCTGCTGCGCAACCACCCCTTCGATCGCGATTTCCGCATCGACGCCGGCACGAACCTCTACGAGGGTGTGCCGGCCTTCCACCGCGTGCTCGGGCCTGGGCCGAGCGTCGAGGAGAAGCTGGCCATCCTGCGCGACCCGGCCGCCCGAGACGAAATGCGCAACGCGGTGGAAAACCCCAACCGCGACGCGGCCAAGGGCTCGACGCTGCCACCGCCGCGCTGGAAGGTGGTCGAGGTGGACGAGGTGGTGCGGCCCGAGCACGAGAAGTTCCTGCGCCGGACCATCGCCGACATCGCCGCAGAATTGGGCAAGGAGCCGGCCGACGCCATGTTGGACCTGGCCATGGCGGAGAACCTCGAGACTGTCTTCCGCTACGTGAACAAGAGCCGGGCATGGGAGGAGTCGGTGGCCGTCGGCCAGCGGCATCCGGCCATGATCATCGGTGTGTCCGATGGCGGGGCCCACCTCGATCGCGACGACGGGTCGGACTGGTCGACGGCGTTCCTCGCCTTTTGGGTGCGCGATCGCAAGCTGTGGTCGCTCGAGGAGGGCATCCGCCAGATGACCCAGGTACCCGCCGCGCTCCTCGGGTTCGAGGGCCGGGGCATGCTCCTGCCCGGGTACGCGGCTGACGCCTTCATCTTCGATCCCGACACCATCGACCTCGAGTCCAAGAAGCAGGTCCGTGACTTCCCCGGCGGCGAGGCCCGCTACTCGGCGCGCCCGAAGGGCATCGAGTGGACCATCGTCAACGGCGTACCGATCGTGCGCCACGGTGAGGTCCTGGTGGACAGCCTGCCGGGCCAAGTCGTGCGCCCCGGCGTCTTCTGAGACGGCGAACCGGGCACCACCGCTAGCCTGCGACGCTCATGGGCATTCCCGAGTCGTTCGCCGCCGTCGCCGCCAAGGTCAACAACTGGGGTCGCTGGGGTCCCGACGACCAGGTCGGCACCGTCAACCTGATCACCGACGAGGTGCGTCGCAAAGCGGCCGCGTGTGTCCGCACCGGCAAGGTATTCGCCCTCGGACTCGCCCTGTCGGAGGCCGAAGGGATCCAAAAGGGAGTCATCCCCGGTCGCTTCAACCCGCTGCGCACCATGTCGTACATCGACGTGCCCCTGGCTGCCGACCCCGAGTGGATCTGCGCCAACGAGGACATGGTGGTGATGCCGTTGCAATGCGCCACCCACTGGGACGCGCTGGCCCACGTGAGCCACGGCCGCAAGATCTACAACGGCTTCCCGCAGGACACCGTGACGTCGGCCGGCGCGTCGAAGTGTGGCATCCATCTGGTGGAGTCGCTGGTGAGCCGGGGGGTGCTCCTGGACGTGGCCCGCGCCAAGGGCGTCGACGTGCTCGATGGCGGCTACCCGATCAGCCCCGAGGACCTCGACGCGGCAATGGCGTTGGGTGGCACCGAGGTCGAGCCGGGCGACATCGTCCTGGTGCGCACCGGGCAGATGGCGCACCTCAAGCTCCGTGGCCGGTTTCCGAACGGTGGAGCGACCATCCCGGTTCCCAACCTGCTGGGGTTCGACGACGTGATGCGCTATATCGGCCTGGCTCCGGGCCTCACCATGGCTACGGCCGAATGGTTCTACGCCCGGGACGTGGCCGCAGTCGCCACCGACACGCTGTCGCTCGAGGTCATCCCGTGCGAGGACGACGCCGCCTACCTGCCGGTCCATCTGCTGCACCTCGTGGAGATGGGGATGACCCAGGGCCAGAACTTCGTGCTCGACGCCCTGGCCGCCGACTGTGCGGCCGACGGCGTCTACCGCTTCCTGCTCGACGCCACGCCGCTGCCGTTCACCAACGGCCTCGGCTCGCCGGTCAACCCCGTCGCGGTCAAGTAGGGCGGCGCATGGCCGACTGCCATGGGTCGACGGCGCCCGGATGGGAAGCAGTGAGGAGCTGGCCCGGAGACCACAACTCTAGGGGGCGGCGCGGCGGGCCGAGTCAGCCCGCGCCTGTGCGGCGCCACCACCGACGACCGGCCCGGTGCGCGGCGGCGGGAGGGTGGCGTCGAGGCCAGCAGACGCAGGTGCCGGCCGGCCGGTGACGGCCCAGTGCAGGATCCGGGCCTGGCTGTCGGCCATGGAGCTGGTGCGGATCCCCCAGAACTCGAAACCGTAGCGATGCGACGCGACGTGGGCCAGCATCGAGATGATGGTGGCTGCCGCTGCCATCGGGTCGGCCCCGGCCGCCGAGCCCGAGCGCGAGCCCGAGCCGGAAGCCGATCCCCCGGAGGGGTTGGCGGCCGCGATGACCCGCGCCAGCGTGACCGTCACTGCGTTGAGGGCGCGGACCCGCAGGCCCCGGAAACGAAGGTCGCCTTCCTCGGTGGCCAGCTCCACGACTCGGAACACGGCCCGGTTGCGCTCCCAGTACTCCATGAAGCCGTCCACCACCTGGCGGGCGGTGATCCAGCTCGCACCCTCCGACCAATTGCCGTCGACCAGCTCGGCCAGCGTGCCGGCGCCCTCGGTGAGCTCCTCGGCCAGCACCAAGATGGCTTGCTCGACGTTCTCGAAGTACTGGTAGAAGGTGGCCGGGGATGTACCCGCCTCGCGGGCGATGTCGATCACCTTGATGGAGCGCCACGGTGTCGACTCGATGAGCGCGGTCGTGGACTCGAGGAGCCGCTGGCGGGTGGCGCGCCCTCGGCGCCCGGGGACGCGTCCGTCGGTGGCGGCGATCACGCCCGGGTCGCTGTCCATGACCCGTGCAGGCTAGTCCGGAGCTGACGGTGAGTCAGGTTCTGAGTCAGATCCATTAATGGAACACGTTTCCGTTCTGTGTATCGTCGGAGGTAGGGTGGCCGATCATGCAGGAGCGGGTCGCCCCCCGGGCCCTGACGCGAGCGCAGCAAGCTCGCCGCCAGCGGGTCATCGACGCGGCTATGGAGCTCGGCCTCGAGGGTGGGTACGAGGCCGTGCAGATGCGTGACGTCGCCGCCCGGGCCCATGTGGCGATGGGCACCGTGTACCGCTACTTCTCTTCGAAGGACCATCTCCTGGCGGCCGCCCTCGTCCACTGGGTAGAGCAACTCGACGTCCGCCTCGCCCAGGTGCCGCCGCGCGGCCCCACCGCGGCCGAACGCGTCCTCGACGTGCTCGACCGCGCCCTGCGAGCCTTGGGGCGCCAGCCTCGGCTGGTGGCGGCCGTCTTCGCCTCGTTGGCCTCGGCCGACCCGATGGCCGTCGAATGCCAACAGCAGATGGGCGAGCTGATGGACGGGATCGTCTCCCGGGCCATCGGGGAGCCCCAACCTCCCGACCGGGACGAGCGCTCCAGGGTCATCGGCCACGTCTGGTACTCCTCCCTCGTGGGCTGGGTGAACGGGTGGAGCGACATGGACCGGGTCCACGACGAGCTGGCCGTCGCCGTCCGCCTCCTCCTCCCCGAGCAGCTGACGCCGTCGACCGCCCCGGGGGCGTAGCGGAGGGCGCCGGATCCCCGAGTTGCGGTGCCTGGTCGCGCTTGGTCGAATGCGGCCCAGGGTCGGTAACGAGGGGGGTCTCCTATGCGCGCAGCGGTGTTCCACGAAGTCGGCAAGGAAGTGGTCACGTTCCACGAGGACATCGAGGTCGCCGACCCCGGCCCCGGCGAGGTCAAGGTCAAGATCCATGCCGCCGGCGTGTGCCACTCCGACCTGTCGGCAATGAACGGGACACTGCCGCATCCCGCTCCGGCCGTCCTCGGCCACGAGGGCGCCGGCGAGATCGTCGAAGTGGGACCGGGCGTCGACCAGGTGACCGTGGGCGATCACGTCATCATCGCCTGGACGCCGCCGTGCGGCACCTGTCGGGCCTGTCGTCGCGACGAGCCAAATTTGTGTGTGAGCATCTTCTTCGACATCGCCGGCGCCACTCGGTTCTCCACCGGTGACGGCACCCCCGTGTTCGGTTTCGCCGGTACCGGGACCATGGCCGAGTACATGGTCATTCCCTGGCAGGGCGCGGTGAGAATCGACGACGACGTCCCCTACGAGATCGGCGCGCTCATCGGGTGCGGTGTGACGACGGGCGTCGGTGCGGCCCTCAACACGGCCAAGGTGCAGCCCGGCTCGAACGTCGTCGTCTTCGGTGCCGGTGGGGTGGGTATCAGTGCCATCCAGGGCGCACGCATCGCCGGGGCGGCCGAGATCGTGGCCGTCGACATGGTCGATTCCAAGTTGGCGGACGCCCAGCGCTTCGGGGCCACCCGGGGCGTGAAGCCCGACGGGCTCAGCGCCGTCAACAGGGAGCTCAACGCCGGCGAGGGGTTCGACTATGCCTTCGAGTGCATCGGGTTGTCGACCACCATCCGCGCCGCCTACGACGCGGTGCGTCGAGGTGGCGCGGCCGTCATCGTGGGTGCGGGCAAGGCCGACGCCATGGTCGAGTTCAATTCGTTCGAGCTGTTCTTCATGGAGAAGAAGCTTCTCGGCTCCTATTACGGCTCGGCCAACGTGAACACCGAATTCGACCGGCTCATTCGGCTCTGGAAGGCGGGTCGCCTCGACCTCGACGGCATGATCTCCCGCCGGCTCGACATCTCGCAGGCGCAGGACGCCTTCGACGAGTTGAAGCGCGGCGAGGTCATCCGCCAGATCCTCACGTTCTGACGACCACCACCGTGCACGGCGCGTGGGCCGTGCACTGACGGCTCACCGATCCGATCAATAGGCCGTCGAACCCTCCGTGGCCGCGGTCGCCCAGGACCAGCGTGGTGTTGGTGTCCACCATCTCCACCAGGGTCTTGGCCGCAGCGCCCTCGAGGACCATGGCCTTGACCGAGACGAAGCGATCGGGCCCCACCACATCGCGCACCATCTCGTCGAGCGCCTGCTGGGCGATCTCAGTCGGGTCGGCGGGCGGCGGCAGCGGTTGGATCCATGCGTACTCGTCGGCCAGGTGCCAGCAATGCACGACCTCCAGGGGCGCGCCCACGAGCTCGGCATAGCGAATGTCATGAAGAGGGGCCTCCCCGGTGGGAACTTGGGTTCTCACCGGAACCACCCACACAAGGAGGCCCTACACCATGTTGCACGTTGGATTGGACCTAAGCAGGAAGCGCCTGGA
>Ga0181536_10001115_pt1 | contig 31886 bp, 32 predicted proteins | sample PEATcosm2014_Bin_41_FD_121105 | JGI IMG/M metagenome (GOLD analysis project Ga0181536, IMG submission 121105) | Peatland microbial communities from MTU Mesocosm Facility, Houghton, MI, USA - PEATcosm2014_Bin17_60_metaG | ecosystem: Environmental > Terrestrial > Soil > Wetlands > Peat | place...
CGAAGTGCGGCGGATTCGACGAATCGCTGCGGCGCGCGGAAGATCTCGAACTCATGCTGCGCTTGCTGGCGCGCGCGACGGCGGTTGCCGTCGAAGAGCCGTTGAGCGTGTACCGCAAGCACGGCGCGAATCTGACCGCCGACGAAACCGCCTGCGCCGCCGCCGAGCGGCGGGTTTGGCGCACGGTCATCGGGGCTCCCGAGCGCTACGGATACTCACTCGAGCGCGCGCTCGCGAAAGCGTTGCCGGCCAAGATACGCAACGACGGACTCCGCGCGCTCCGGCAAGGCCGCTTCGCCGACGCGGTAGCTGATTTGCGCGAAGCGGCCGATTCGGGGGACACGGGCGCCGCCTGGGTTTGCTCGCTTGCCCGGGCCGCGAACTCCCACACCGGACGCACGTGGTACCCGCGGCTGCGGTCGGTGCTGCATTCGTTGCGCGCGCTTGCCCAAAGCGCGGCCCGCTAGTCCCTAAGTCCGACGCCTTAGGCCCCGTTCGCCGCGCTAGCCACGCGGCTACGATGGAAGCGTTATGAGGTTCGGAATCGGATTGGTCTTATCCGCGATCATCGCGCTCGGTTTGCTCTCGCCATCCACGGCGCGAGCCGACACCATCCTGGCGCGCGGGGACATCCTCGACGTCCAGGTGTACCCGGACGCGACCCTCTCCCAGCAAGTCACCATCGCGGACGACGGCAGCATCAGTTTGGCCCTGCTGGGCCGCATCATCGTGATGGGACTGACGATCACGCAGACGCAGCAGGACATCGCGAACGGCCTCATGCGCTACCTGCGCCATCCGTTGGTGAGCGTCGCCTTGCACACGCAGGCGCAATATGACATTCTCGTCCTCGGCGACGTGAAGACGCCGGGACGCTACATCGTCCCACCCGGTGCGCGAGTCAGCGACGCGATTGCGGCCGCGGGCGGATTGAACCCCATCAACGGGCCGTATCCGACCGCCCGGATCTCGCTCGGTACCGACGTCAAGGAAGTTTCGCTGGAGGGCTTGCTGCGCCGCGGCGACGTGGCGCAGAATATCCCCCTTGCGGCCGGGTCGGCCGTCTACATCCCGGGACCGGTCGTCTTTCGCGTCCGGGTCTTCGGCGCCGTCGATCATCCCGGCGACGTGGAACTCAATTCCGGCGACCGGCTCGCCGTGGCGATCGCAAAAGCCGGCAACAGCCCGAGCATGAACGCGGATCTGAATCATATCCGCATCACGCACACGCTGCCGGACGGTCAAATTCACGTGACCGAAGTGAATCTGTATCTCGCGCTCAAGGATGGCGACTTGGCGAGCGACACCCCGCTGACCAGTGACGACATCGTCTACGTTCCCGAAAGCGCGAAGAAGAGCGACGGCATCGCCGGCGTCCTCGGCATCGCGCGCCGACTGTTCCTGCCGTTCTGAGGAGAACGAAAACGTGTACGCTCTGCCCCTAACGGCACCCATCCCGGGACCGACCTTGCCGCCCCCGCCCTTACCGCGCGCTTTGTTGAGCATCTTGTCGCACCGACGCCGCTTGTTCGCCACCATCGTTGCCGTCGTCGTGGCGCTGACGGCGTTCTCGACGTTGCTCAGCCCCAAGACCTACACCACGCACGTGACCTTCATCGCCGGCGGCGGCGGCTCGAACGCACCCGCCGGCCAGACCGAGTTTCCGGTGCTCAACGCGATCCTCGACATCTCGAACGCGCAGAGCTCGGAAACCTATGCCGAGATCCTACGCCAGCCGAAAACCGTCGAGCTCGTCATCGCGAAGCTCGGCTTGAAGGTCACGCCGGGTCAATTGCTGGCTCACGTCCAGGCCAAACCGATTCCGAACACCTCGATTCTCGACGCCGCGGTAACCTGGTCGTCGCCCGAAGAGTCGGCGCGGATCGCCAACGGGCTCGCCGACGGGTACGTGGCGCTGCGGCGCGAGCTGATCAGCGAACAGGCCGCCGCCGCGGCCGACACGATCGCCGGCGAGCTGAAGTCCGCCTCGGAACGCATGCGCGTGAGTTCCAACAACCTCATGCAGTATCAAGCACGCAACGGCATCGCCGACTTGACGCAACAGACCAATACCGTCCTCGGCTCCCTGGCGACCCTCGACGTCAAGGCCGGGACGACCGAAGTGGACCTGCGCCAAGCCAACGCCCAACTCGGGGTCGTACGCTCCGAGCTGGCCACGACGCCGGCCACGACGAGCGGCGGCGAGCAAGTCACCGTGAACCCGGTCGTCGCACAGTTGCGCGCCCAGCTCGCCACCGTTGAGGTGCAGCTGCAAACCGCCCGCCAACAGTACACCGACCAGCACCCCGCCGTGCAAACCTTGCTCGCGCAACAACGTGAAATCCAAAAGACGCTGGCCTCGACACCGCCCACGACCGTTGCGAGCGACAACAGCGTTGCGAACCCGCTGCGTACGTCCCTGGAGCAGCAAGAGGCCACGCTGTCGTCGGAGACCGCATCCGACGCCGCTCAACTGAGTGAAGTCAACCGGCAGCGGAAGCTGCTGCAGCCGTCCATCAAGGCGCTGCCGGCACAGGCCACCGCTCTCGCCGGCCTGACCCGCGCCGCGAAGGTCGATCAGGACATGTTCGACGCGCTTCAGGGCAAATTCGGCGAAGCTCAAATTGCCAAGTCGACGACGCTCAGCGACGTTGCGATCGTGTCGCCCGCCGACCCGGCCGCCTACGAAAAACACCCGAGCGTGCTGCTCAATCTCGGCATCGGACTGGTCCTCGCGCTGTTTCTCGGCATCGCCGGCGTCGCACTGGCCGAACGTTTCGACCGTCGAATCGTCAGTGAAGACGACCTTAGCGAGCGCTTGCGCTTGCCGGTCCTCTCCAGCATCCCGCTGCTTCCGGCAAGAGTGGCCATCCCCGATTGGATGCGCGCCGCGCGCATCGACTCGATCCTCCAGCTCGTCACGGCGCTCCGCTACGCCTCGACCGAACGCTTGCGCAGCATAGCATTCACAAGCACGAAAGCCCGCGACGGCAAATCCGTGATTGCCCTGGAAACGGCCATCGCGATGGCCGAGCTCGAGCCCCGCGTCCTGCTGCTGGATGCCGATCTTCGGATGCCTTCGCTGCATACCAAGCTCAATATCGACCGCGGGCCCGGCCTTTCCGACGTTCTGGTGGGAACGGCTCAACTCGAAGACGTCATTCGCCACACGCAACACGCCGGGCTCGACGTCATCACGGCTGGGACAACGGTGCCGCACGCGTTCGGCTTGCTCCAGTCGAGTGCGTACGACGCGTTCGTAAAGAACGTGCTCGAACGCTACACGACGGTTATCATCGACACCCCGGCGTGCGGCGCCGTCGTCGATGCGGCCGCGATCTGCGCCCGCGCCGACGGTACGGTATTTGTCGTATCGGCAAACGAAACGGACGCCGAGGCGGCGCAACGCGGCATCGCGCGCTTATACGGCGGCGGCGTGCGGCGCATCATCGGCGCGGTCTTCAACCGCTCGAAACCACGCCGCAGCACAATTGGTCCGTACGGCGAGCTATCCGGTGGAATCCGTTCGTTTCCGACGCTGCAACTGCCGCAACATGGGAATTAAAGGCGTCTCTTCACAGTGTTAAGTGTTGGCCTTACTACGACCATACCATACATCTTGAGGATAGGCACGGCGCCTTTCGTTCGTTATCTTCATAACTCCAACTGCGCAAGCTGAAATTCAGGAGAGTATGTCGCTAGTTCTTCCCCGGGCAACCCCGGCATCAAACGCTCAAGCGCATACGGCTTCCATTTTGATCGTCGACCCGACCTCGGATCTCATGGAATCCATCTCCGACCAACTCGGCACCGACGGATATGAAATCCAGCAAGCGGCCGATGGGGAACAGGCTTTACTCGCATTCAAGCTCTTTCGCCCGGATCTGATCCTGCTCGAAACGCAGCTGGCGAAGATCCCCGGCCTCGACGTTTTACGCGAGATACGTCGCATCAGCGACGTTCCGACGATCATCGTCACCACGCGCGCGGACGAGGCCGACCGGGTCGTGGGGCTCGAACTCGGCGCCGACGACTTTCTCGCCAAACCGTGCAGCCCGCGCGAATTGCTCGCCCGCATCGCTGCGCTCCTGCGGCGCTCGCGGTGCGAGTGCGGCAACGTCCGCAGCCTTCAGGCGACCCATGGCACGCAAGATACCATTACGATCGATCGCGGCCGGCATCAGGTCTTGCGCGGCGATGAGTTGCTCAACCTGACCGCAACGGAATTCCGGATCCTCGATGCCCTCGCAAGCAATTCGGATCAAACGCTCACCCGCGGCCAACTGCTCGATATGGTCGGACGCGATTCAGCCATTTTTGACAGAACGCTCGACAAACACGTCGCGAACCTACGCAAGAAAATCGAGATCAACGCATCGCACCCGCGTCACTTGGTCACGATTTTCGGCGTGGGTTACCGGTTCTGTCCTTGACACAACCTAGACAATGTTCACAAGCCACGCGGCGTTCTACATACACTTCATACCAACTGCACACCGACGCAATATGCTAATTGAACGCTCGCTAAAGCGAGCGACGACCGAAAGGACTAGTCCGGAAATGATCGACCTTAAACCGAAGCGTTCGCGCGTTTTGCTCGTAGCGAAACAGGTGATCATCGGGAAGGCGCTCAGCGCACTTCTGGCCGCCGACGGCGAGTTGGACGTTCTCGTCGATATGCGGGACGTCGACGAAACGTTGCTTGCAGCTCAGAGCCCGGATCTACTGCTCGTCGATCTCGACACATTCGACGAAATCAACGCGATCGTCGAGATCTCGCGGCGCGCTTCACCCCACACGAAGATCGCGGTTCTGACTTCCAGTGCTTTTCAGCCGACGATGCAACGGTGCGTCGCCTGCGGCGTCGACGGTTACATCGTAAAAGACGTGCTGCCGGCGGAATTCATCCGTGCTTGCAAATCCCTCGCCCGCGGCGAGACCTACTTCGACCCACGGCTCGCGGGCGAACTCTTGCGCCGCTTGCGCGCGGGAGTTCCGGCGCAGGACGAATTGTCGATTCGCGAGGGCGAGATCATCCGGTTGATCGCCTTCGGCCATTCGAACAAAGAGATCGGCGCCGAGCTCGTGCTGGCGGAGAAAACGGTCAAGAACCACATCACCCGGATCTTTTCGAAGATTCAAGTAACGGCTCGCACGCAAGCAGCGATCTATGCGATTCGCAACGGCATGGCGTAACGCGCCCATCTTAGTGGCGCTCGCAGCGGCCTGCCTGGCCGGCTGCGGGAAGTCCTCGGCGGTGCCGCAGCGCGGAGCCCACGTATACGCGATGTATTGCCAAGCCTGTCACGGCCAACACGGCGAGGGCGGCCTCGCCCCGGAGTTGACCGGCGAGCATTATCATAAGAACGTCGCCCAGACCGTCGCCTGGATCAAATACGCGCTGCCGCCGATGCCGCAACTCTATCCGGCAGCTTTGTCGGAGCAAGACGTACGCGACGTCTCGATCTTCGTCGCGTCGCTCTAAATAACGCGACAGGGCCCACATATCCAACATTCGCAGGGTGTTCAAGAGCTTTCTCTTTCGTTATCTTCATAACCAGAACACAACGAACGAGAGGGAGAAGGGAATGCAATTTGCGGCGAATGCCTCGGCGCACAAGCCGAGCGTTCTCGTTGCCGATCCGGCCCGGGACGTCATCGACGCGATCTCCGGACAACTCCGCACGGATGGATTCACGCTCCATCATGCCGTCGACGGAGCGGAGGCGCTCGCGGCCGTCAAGCAGCTGAAACCGGATATGGTCCTGATCGAACTGCGGCTCGCGACGATCAGCGGACTCGACGTCTTGCGGGAAATCCGGCGCATCAGCGACGTACCGACGATCATCGTTTCGGCTCGCGCGGACGACGCCGACCGCATCGTCGCTCTCGAACTCGGCGCGGATGATTTTCTGGCCAAGCCGTACAGTCCGCGCGAATTGCTCGCGCGCATCGGCGCGCTCGCTCGGCGCTCGAGATGCGAATGCGGGAATATCCGGAGCTTACGGGCATCCCGGGGGACGCATGACGCCATCACCATCGATCGCGGCCGGCATCAGGTCTTGCGCGGCAACGAGGTCGTCAAGCTCACGGCGACGGAATTCCGGATTCTGGACGCCTTGGCATCGAATGCCGATCAGACCCTCACGCGAGGCCAGCTGCTCGATCTGGTCACGCACGAAGCCACGATTTTTGACCGGACGCTGGACAAACACGTCGCGAATCTGCGAAAGAAAATCGAAACGAATTCGTCGCACCCGCGGCACTTGATCACGGTTTTCGGCGTCGGCTACCATTTTCGCTCGTAATTTCGTAAGTTATTCACACGCGAATGCGATGATGGAGCGGACCTGCAATATCGCGATGCTACGCGGAAGGGACGTTTCATGATCAAGAGCGACTACGAGCTTCAAGAGGACGTCACCGAGGAGCTCGCGTTCGATCCATCGCTCGATTCGACGAAGATCGGCGTCGCGGCCAAAGACGGGGTCGTGACGCTGACCGGGACGGTCGCGAGCTACCCGGAAAAAGCGGCTGCCGAACGTGCCGCCAAGCGCGTTGCCGGGGTTCACGGGATCGCGGAAGAGCTCAAAATCGAGATGCCGGCTTCGGATCAACGCAGCGATGCCGACATCGCGCAGGCGGCCTTGCGCGCCCTCCAGTGGGACGTCACGGTGCCGCGCAACCGGGTGACGGTACGCGTCGAAGGCGGCTGGTTGACGCTCGAGGGCGAACTGAATTGGCCCTTTCAGCGCGATGCGGCGAAACGGGCCGTCGAACATCTCTGGGGCGTACGCGGAGTGACGAATGCCATCGGCTTACGGACGATGGTTTTTTCAGGCGACGTCAAGGAAAAGATCCGCAGCGCCTTCGAGCGCGCGGCCGAAATCGACGCCAACAAGCTCGAGGTGGAAATCCACAACTCCACGGTGACGCTGCGCGGAGACGTTCACTCGTGGAACGAATTTGACGAAGCCGAGCTGGCGGCGTTGTCCGTCCCGGGCGTCATGGTCGTCAACAACTTGACGCAGGTCACCTAACGGCGGGCGGCCCTCGCCGGATCGGGCCGGGGCCCCGTCGTGCGGGACCGAAGTCTGTGGCTACCCGCAACCGCAGGCGCTATAAATGCACTATGAAGAGCCGGCTAAAGGCAGTAATTCAGCGGTTGGTAGGGTTCGACAACTACCTCTTGCTGCACGGCATGTTTGTCTTTGCGACGATCCGGTTTCGCCCCGATGAGGGCGCGGTGCGCCACTTCGTGAAGCGACTGCCGACGAATGCGCGAGTCCTCGACATCGGCGCGAACGTCGGCCACATGTCCTTGCTGTTTGCGCAGCGCGCCAAACGCGGCGAGGTCATCGCGTTCGAGCCGATTCCGGAGAACTTCAACGCCGCCCGGCGGCTCATGCGCCTGGCCCGCACTGCGAACGTTCGGCTGTATTCCATCGGGCTCGGCGAGCGCGACAGCAGCATGCAGATGTTCATGCCGACCGACGCGAACGGCGGGCGGCTCAGCGGCGTGAGCTACGTCGTCGACCCGGCTCATCCGCCGGCGACGGCGGGCGTGAATTACACCGTACCGATCCGTCAGCTGGATACGTGGCCCGGCCTAACCGGAACGGTCGACGCGATCAAGATCGACGTCGAAGATCACGAGCGTTACGTCTTTCGCGGGGCCAAGGGGATCATCGAGCGCGACCTGCCGTTGATCTATGCGGAGCTGTTCAGCCCCGACAACAAGGACGAGTGTTTCGCATTTCTGACGGGACTGGGATACGCGGCATTCGTGGCGGTGGGCTCGGACCTGGTGGCGTACGACCCGGCACGTCACGGGCACGTCAACTTCTTGTTCGTTCCCCCGCGCCGCCCCGCTCAGGTCAGCGCCGCGGCTTGAGCGGCCGCTAGCGCGTCCTAGCATATGAAGGGCTGCTTCGCACGCCCTTCAGCCGCAGCGGATAGGTTGGGGTGCATGAGCACTCCGTTTGCCGCCTTGACCGTGCCGCTGGACGCCTCGGACCAAGCGGCCCACGCCGTCGATTACGCCGTCGCCTTGGCCCGTGGCGGCAAGACGGCCTTGCACTTCTGCAGCGTCGTCGACCCGGCGGCCATCGCCTCGCCGGGCGCCATGGGAGCGATGGTCGATCCGACCCCGCTACTCGACGCGCTGGAGGCGAATGCCCGGCAGGTCACCGCCGCGGCGGTTGACGAGGCGCGTGCCGCCGGCGTGAGCGCGGACGCAGCCGTGCTCTTCGGCGGGGCTGCGACCGCGATCGCCCAGTCGGCGCGCGAGACCGGCAGCGACGGCATCGTCATCTGCACCCACGCCCGCACCGGGTTCGTCCGGTTCATCTCCGGCAGCGTCACCGAGGCCGTCCTTTCCCTGACCACCGTGCCGCTGATCGTCGTGCACCACGACGACGATGCGCCGCGCAACGGCCCGATTACCGTGGCGATCGACGGTTCACCGAGTTCGGATGCCGCGCTCGAGACGGCGATCGCGTTGGCGGTTGCCGACGGGCGTTCGCTCGCCCTCATGCACGTCGTTCCGTCCGGCGAGCAATGGCCCGATGCCGCTCCGATCCTGGCGGCCGCCGCCGACCGGGTGCGCGCGACGAAGCTCGACTTCGAGCTCGTGACCCTACGCGGCGACGCGGCTTCGACGATCGTCGAGAGCGCGCAGCGGCGGGGCAGCCCATTGGTCGTGATGGGCACCCACGGCCGGTCCGGCGTGGGGCGCGCCATTCTGGGCAGCGTTGCGGCGGCGGTCATCGAGCGCGCCCGGATGCCGGTCGTCGTCGTGCGCAAGCCCTAGAGGCGCGCCTCTTACTTCTTCTTGTGCTGCTCTTCGGTTTGGAAGAACGCCTGGACGTAGTCCCGGATCGTCGCTAAAAGGTTCTTCGTCGTCTCGGCGGCCAGACGCTCGCCGACGACCATGTCGAACACCTTGCCGGCGAGGCCGCCCGGCGGCTCGTACGTGCCGTCGATCGCGAGCGCGAAGGTATCGTAGTCCTGGTCGGCCTGGACGGTCAGTTGCCCGTCGAATATCGGAAACGCGGCACTGCCGCTCTCGGACTGCCAGTGGACCTCAAACCGCGGCGTCATATCGCCCTTCTGGTGCGCGGGAGTCAGCGTCACGATGGCCGGCTCGCTGAACCCGCCGACGTGCAACACGACCCGCGCGCCGGTCCCCCCGGGCGCGGAGTTGGCAGCGATGAACGCGTCCAAGAAGCGCGCCGCAGACGGGAGCGGCGCAGCGACCAGCGCGCGCTCGGCGACGCGGCTCATGACGCGTCCCCCGTGAGGTGTTTTCGATGCAGGGCAAGCATGGTTGGAGAGCTCCTCTCGCACCGATTGTGAGGCCGGGTGGACGAACCCTGTGGGAATCCCTGCTTCACGGCACGTTCATAAGGGTCCATCATCATGGCGCAATGAGCACCGGAACCAGCGAACGCCTCACGACCGTGCACGCCGAGCAGACCTGCGACTGTCCGTTCTCGGTGGCCGAATCGTACGCGGTCGACTACCTGGAGCAAGCGGAAAAGGGCGGACCCGAGGCGATCCTGCGCGTCCCGCTCTTCGGCGGCTTGACGGCGTTCCGGCGGCGGGTCCAACCCTCGTTCGGGCTCGCGATCGACCTCGTCGAGGAAGGCCGGCGGCACGACGAGATCCGGTTGCGCTGGTCGAGCGGGTCGAAGCTGTTTCCGAATTTTCGCGGGACCGTGCGGTTTCGGATCGAGCAGACCTTCACGCGCGTGCTGGTCGACGGTAGCTACGCGCCGCCGCTCGGAGTGCTCGGTGCAGCGTTCGATCGGTTCATCGGCCGGCACCTCGCTGCGCGAACGCTCGACGACTTGGCCGGGCGTATCGCTCGCGCGCTCGAGAAACGCGAACGCGAGTGGGAGGCCGCGCATCCGGCGCCGGCCCAATAATGACGGCGACCGTCCCTACCGTGCCGCTGGCCGAAGACGAACTGCGGCAGATCGATGCCTATTGGCGCGCTGCGAATTATTTGGCCGTCGGGCAGATCTACTTGATGGCCAATCCGTTGCTGCGCGAGCCGCTGCGCCCGGAACACGTGAAGCCGCGCTTGCTCGGGCATTGGGGTACGACGCCCGGGCTCAACCTGATGTACGTGCACCTCAACCGCGCCATCGTGAAGCGCGACCTCAACGCCATTTTCGTGGCCGGGCCCGGGCACGGCGGGCCGGCCGTCGTGGCCAACACCTATCTGGAAGGAACGTATAGCGAGCTCTATCCGAACGTCTCGCGCGACGCTGCGGGCATGACCCGGCTGTTCAAGCAATTCTCGTTTCCGGGCGGCATTCCGAGTCACGCCGCGCCCCAGACTCCGGGCTCGATTCACGAAGGCGGCGAGCTCGGCTACGCGCTCTCGCACGCGTTCGGTGCCGCGTTCGACAACCCCGATCTCGTGGTCGCGTGCGCGATCGGCGACGGCGAAGCGGAGACCGGCCCGCTCGCGACGAGCTGGCACAGCAACAAATTCCTCAACCCCGTGCGCGACGGCGCCGTACTGCCGATCCTCCACCTCAACGGCTGGAAGATCGCGCAACTCAGCGTGTTGGCACGCATTCCGCACGACGAGCTGGTTGCGCTGCTGAACGGCTGCGGCTGGGACCCGCGCTTCGTCGAAGGCGACCAGCCGGCGCTCGTTCATCAAGCCTTTGCGGCGGCGCTCGACGACTGCCTCGACACGATCGAAGCGATCCAACACGACGCGCGCCGCAACGGCTTCACGCAACGGCCGCGCTGGCCGATGATCGTGCTCAAGACGCCGAAGGGCTGGACCGGTCCGAACGTCGTCGACGGCCTGCCGGTCGAGGGCACGTTCCGCGCGCACCAGGTGCCGCTCGGCGAGGTGCGCACCAATCCCGAGCACCTCGCCATGCTCGAGGCCTGGATGCGCTCCTATCATCCGGAGAAGCTGTTCGACGAGAGCGGCGCGCTGCGCTGGAAATTGCTTGCCCTCGCGCCGGCCGGCAATCGCCGCATGGGCGCGAACCCGATCGCCAATGGCGGATCCGTCCTGCAAGAACTGCGTTTGCGCGATTACGCCGCTTATGCGGTCGACGTGACCGTGCCCGGCGCAAGCGACGTGGAATCGACCCGCATCGCCGGGTGTTTCCTGCGGGACGTGATCCGCGACAACCCCACGACCTTCCGCATCGTCGGTCCCGACGAGACGTCATCCAATCGCCTCGATGCGGTCTTCGAGGTGACGGACCGCGTGTTCACCGGCGAGTGGTCGCCGCTCGACGAGCACGTCTCGCCCGACGGGCGCGTGATGGAAGTGCTGAGCGAGCACCAGTGCGAGGGCTGGCTGGAAGGCTATCTGCTGACCGGGCGGCACGGCTTCTTCTCGTGCTACGAAGCGTTCGTGCACATCATCGACTCGATGTTCAACCAGCACGCGAAGTGGCTCGAAGCATCCCGCAAGATTCCCTGGCGACGGCCGGTCGCGTCGCTGAACCTCTTGCTGAGCTCGCACGTCTGGCGGCAAGACCATAACGGCTTCAGTCACCAAGATCCCGGCTTCATCGACGTCGTGCTCAACAAAAAACCCGAGGTCGTGCGGGCGTATTTTCCGCCCGACGCCAACACGCTGCTCTCGACCGTCGACCACTGCCTGCGGTCGCGCGATTACGTCAACGTCATCGTGGCCGGCAAACAACCGGCGCCGCAGTGGCTGGGCATCGACGCGGCCAAGCGCCACTGCGCGCAAGGCGCGTCGATCTGGCCGTGGGCCAGCAACGACGAGGACGCCGTGCCCGACGTCGTCATGGGGTGCTGTGGCGACGTGCCGACGCTCGAGACGCTGGCCGCCGTCGACCTCTTACGCGAACACGTTCCCGGCCTGCGCATCCGGGTCGTCAACGTGATCGATCTGCTCGCGCTGCAATCGCCGGACGCCCACCCGCACGGCCTCAGCGACGCCGCGTTCGACGGGCTGTTCACCGCCGACCGGCCGGTGGTCTTCGCCTTCCACGGCTACCCCGCGCTCATCCACCGGCTGACCTATCGCCGGCACAATCACGACGGCTTTCACGTCCGCGGGTTCAAGGAAGAGGGCACGACCACCACGCCCTTCGACATGACCGTGCTGAACGAGCTCGATCGCTGGCATCTCGCGCTGGTCGTGCTCGATCGCGTTCCCGGCCTCGCCGACCGCACCGGTGAACTGCGCCAGTTGTTGCACGACAAGCTCTGCGACCACCGTAGCTACGTCGACGAGCGCGGCGAAGACTTGCCGGAGATCCTGAACTGGCGGTGGCGTCAGCGGTGAACACGCGCGTGCTGTGCGTGAACCTCGGTTCGCGCACCGCCAAGCTGACGCTGCTGGACGTCCCGGCGGAGGCCACGGCGGGCGAACCCGGCGCCCCGGCGGCCGAGCGCGATACGGCGCTCGAAGACATCGCCGACGACGCGCATCTCGGTGCGCTCGATGCGGCCACGGCGGACATCGTGGCGTACCGCATCGTGCGCACGGCCGGCACCTCGGGCGCGCTCGCCGCTCCGCTCGACGAACGCACGCGGGCGGACATCGAGGCGGCGCGCGAGTTCGCGCCGCTGCACTCCGGCCCCGAGCTCGCCGCGTTCGACGAATTGCGGGCGCGCCTGCCGCGCGCGCGGCACGTCGCCGTATTCGACAGCGCGTTCCACCACACGATCGGCGCGGCGGCCGCGGTCTACGGGCTGCCGTACGATGCCTTCACGCACGGCTGGCGCAAGATCGGCTTTCACGGCCTGAGCCATTCGTACGCGGCGGCGCGCACCGCCGTTCTGCTCGGCGATGCCGCGCCGGTGCGCAAACTCGTCAGCGCGCACCTCGGCGGCGGCGCGTCGCTGTGTGCGATCGACGGCCCGCGCAGCATCGATACGACGATGGGCTTCACGCCGCTCGACGGGTTGATCATGGCGACGCGCAGCGGCAGCCTCGACCCGGGGTTGCTGCTCGCCTACATGCGCCGCTACGGGCTCTCGCCGGACGCCGCCGAAGACGTGCTCACGAACCGCTCCGGGCTGCTCGGCCTGAGCGGCTCGGCCGACATGCGCGACATCCTCGCGCAGCGTGACCGCGGCGATGCGCGCGCCGCGCTGGCTTTCGACGCCTTCGTCTACCGCGTTGCCGGCGCGATCGGCGCGATGACCGCGGCGCTCGGCGGCCTCGACGCGATCGCGTTCCTCGGCGGGATCGGCGAGAACAGCGCCGAGGTCCGGGCCGGGGCATGCGCGCCGTTTGCGTTTCTCGGCGCGGATCTGGATGCCGCGCGGAACATCGCGCCGGCGGGCGATGGCGTCGTCTCGGCGCAGGGCGCGCGCGTGACCGTACTGCGCATTCGTGCGCGCGAAGACTGGATGATGGCGTTAGCCGCAACGACGCTCGCCTGAGCGCCGCTCGTCACGCCGTCTTCGCGCGCACTTCACCGTTCCTTCACCGGCGTTTGAGAGGCTGCGCACCATGACCGAACGGCATGTCGGCGCCATGGAATGGGGAATCATCGCTCGGTGGGCTGCGATCTACGCGCTCACCGAAGCAGCCACGGTGGGCGTTGCGATCGCGGTCGGCGCGACCACCGTCCCGCTCGTCGCCCTCACGGCCCTGGTCGAAGGCCTGCTGCTCGGAAGCGCCCAGGCCACGTTCGCGCTAGGACTGCGCGGTCGCCGGGCGCTGGTGTGGTCGGCGGCGACGGTTACCGGCGTCATGCTTGGGCGGCTACTCGAATACGCTTGCGCGACGTCGCCGCTCGCGACGGCACTCGGCGGCACGCCGCTCGCCGCGCAAGCCGTTGCCGGCAGCGCGCTGGGCTTCGTCGCGGGCGCGATCTTCGCCGCGTTTCAAGCGCCGCTGTTGGGCCCTTCCGCCGCTCACGCGCGGCGCTGGCCGCTGGTCTCCGCGGTCGCTTGGGCCCTCACGTTTCCGTTGCTGTTGCTGATCGGCGTCGTCACGCAGGGCCTCGCTTCGGCACCACTCGCCGTTCAAGCCGCGATCGACGTCGTTCTGTTCGCGGTCGCCGGCGCGCTCGTCGGCGCGCTGAACGGCTACGGACTCCGTTACGTCGCGGGCGTTATCGGAGCCCAGCGCTCCAGCACCGCGCGCAGGTTGTTCAGCCGCACCGGCTTCGCGAGATAATCGTCCATGCCCGCGGCGAAGCAGGCCTCGCGGTCTTCCGCGAACGCGTTGGCCGTCATCGCCACGATCGGAACGTGCTTGCCGGTGCCGCGCTCGGCAGCCCGAATCGCGCGGGTGGCGGTCAGCCCGTCCATTTTCGGCATATGACAATCCATGAACGCCAGCGCATAGTTCCCGGCGGCCAACGCTGCAATCGCTTCGTTGCCGTCTGAGGCGAACACCACGGGCACGCCGATTTCCTCGAACTGCAATTTCAGCAGCGCTTGCAGGTTGGCGTTGTCTTCCGCCACCAGCACCGGGAGATCGGTGCTCGAGCGCGTTACGCTTTCCGCCGGCGGCGGCACCGGGAGATCCGCGCGCTCCACCCCGGCCGCGTTCGCGATCGCATCGAACAAGTACGACTGGCGCAGCGGCTTGCGCAGCGATTCGCCCCCGACCACGACGATGCGCGCCCGCTCCGAAGCGTGCACGGCTTCGATGACGTCGGCGAGCCTCCGATCGCCGTCGCTGTCGTCGACCAGCGCGATCCAGGTCGAGGCGGGATCGCCGGTTACCGCGGCGAGCAGCTGCTCGCGGTTCGCGACGTGATGGCTGCGCATTCCCCAGGCGTCCATGTACCGGGCGACGATACGCACGAATTCGTCGTCGTTCGAGACGATCAGTCCCGCGACGTTCTTGAGCGAGATGTTTTGCGGGGCCGCGGTGCTGCGTGCGAAGCGCGCGGTGAACCAGAACAGCGAACCCGCGCCGACCTCGCTCTGCACCCCGACCTCGCCGCCCATCAGCTCGACCAGCGATTTGGTGATCGAGAGACCGAGACCGGAACCCGCAAACTTGCGCGCGGTGTCGGCCTGGACGAACGGCTCGAACAAGCGGGACAGCACGTCCGGCGCAATGCCGATCCCCATATCTTGGACTTCGAAGCGCAGCAGCACGTCCTCGGAGCCGAGCTCCACCGGAAACGCGCGCGCCACGATCTGGCCGCCGTCGCTGAACTTCACCGCGTTCCCCATCAGGTTCAGCAGCACTTGGCGCAAGCGGTCGGCATCGCCGCTGAGCGGTGGGATCGCCGGATCGACGTAGGTGTGGAACGTGATGCCCTTCTCGCGCGCCAACTGGGCCACGACCTCCGCGGTTCCTTCGAGTACCGCATCCACGGTGAACGGCTCGTTCCTCAAGTCGAGCCGGCCGGCTTCGATCTTCGAGAAGTCGAGCACGCTGCCGATCAGCGCGAGCAACGCCTCCGCCGATTCGTTGATCGTCGCGACGTGCAGGCCGGCGCGACTATCGAGCGGCATGCGCCCCAGCAATTCGGCCGAACCGATGATCGCCGTGAGGGGAGTGCGTAGCTCGTGGCTCATCGTGGCCACGAACTCCGACTTGAAGCGCGATGCGGCGGCGAGCTCGTCGTTGAGCTCCTGGATCTCCGCGGCGTGCTGACGGACCCCGGCCAGCTCCTCCGAGCGTTTGCGCTCGGTGATGTCACTGACCGCCGCCAGCGTGAAGGTGCCGGCCTCCGTCTCGATCGGATTCAGCCCGATCTCAACCGGGAACTCGCTGCCGTCGCTGCGCCGCCCGAACAGCTCGCGCCCCCCGCCCATCGGGCGCGCGCTCGGGGCTTCGTTGTAGGAATCGCGCAGGTGGGGGTGGCCGCGGCGGAAGCGCGCCGGCACCAGCATCTCGATCGCCTGACCGAGTAGTTCTTCCCGGGCGTAGCCGAACATCCGCTCGGCCTGAACGTTCACCAGCGTGATCTTGCCGCTTTGGTTGACGACGATCTGCGCGAACGGCGATCCCTCAACGATCGCTTGCAACAACCGCTCTCGGCCGGGCTCGGGCGGACGGATCGTGGAGCGGAATTCGGTCAGCAGCGAATCGACGTTCTCGAGGGCCGCGAGCACGCGGCCCAGCGAATTGGGGTCGGTCGGGAGCTTGCCGTCGATGAACGCATGAATAGTGCCGGTGGCTACCGCCAGCTCATTGCGAATATCGTGCAAAATCGCCCTATCCATAACCTCGCTCCGGCTCGACGTTCGGTGCTGCCGCGAGTCCCTCCGTTCCCACCGAACAAACGGGGAGCCTTTCGCCGTGGGCCGAAGGGTCCGGTCGTGGATCAAGATGCCGCGTTCAAGCAGCGGCGCGCCCTGGTCGTCGACGACGAGCCGGCGATCGCCGAAATACTCCAAACCTACCTTCGGGACGAAGGCTTCGTCGTCACTACGGCCGCGGACGGCGCCGCCGGTCTAAAGGTCGCGCTGTCCGAACCCTTCGACATCGTGCTGCTCGATCTCAACCTGCCGCTTATGTCGGGCGTCGAGGTATTCAAGGAAATTCGCAAGGCATCCGACGTGCCGATTTTGATGGTCACGTCACGTGACGAGGCGCTCGACCGCATTGTCGGCCTCGAGCTCGGCGCCGACGACTACATCGCGAAGCCGTTCAATCCGCGCGAAGTCGTCGCCCGGGTCAAGAACGTCATCCGCCGCACCGAACGCAAGCCGGCGAGCACGCGCGTCGAGCACGACGTCCAGCAGGTCGGCGACCTGACGATCGACCGGACCGGGCACGAGGTGCGCGTCAACGGGACCCTGATCAAACTGACCCCGATGGAGTACCGCATCCTCGACGTCTTGACGCAGAACGTCGGCGTCGCGCTCTCACGGGCGCAACTTCTCGACAAGATCAACTCCGATTCGACCGAGGTCTTCGACCGCACCCTCGACAAGCACATCGCCAACCTGCGCAGCAAGATCGGCGACGACCCGCACCGTCCGCGCTACATCACGACGATCCAGGGGGTCGGCTACAAAGTCGTCGGGTAGCGGCCCGCGGCGCGCGTCAGTGAAAGGCCAGCCAGAGCGCGCCGCCGGCGAAGACCGCGACGCCGAGCCACAGCGCGGCGATGAACGCAGCGGGTTCGGCTGCGGCCGGTTGGCTGCGCTCGCGCACGTACGGCGCCGGTGCGCGCCCTTCGCACACGTTCTCCCAGCCGAGGTACATCAGGAACATCTGCGGCGGCAAGGTCATGATCTGACGTTCCCCCTCGCGCGTCGAGAGGACGGCATCGGAGAGGTGGAGCGGAGGCTGCTCGCGCTCAAACATGCGCCGGCACTCCCGGCGCTTGCGCGACCGCCGCGACAACGGCCGCGGCCGTGCGGACGATCAAGGTCGGCACCGGCGAAATCCGCACGATGTGCTCGGCGACGCTGCCCAAGAAGAACCGCCGCACGCCGCGCCGGCCATGACTGCCGACGACGATGAGATCGGCCTTCTTCTCGCGGGCGGCCGCGACGATGACCTCAGCCGGCCGTCCCTCCAGCGCACAGCCCTGGATTTCGACGCCGTGAGCGCTGGCGGCGTCGCTCGCACGTTGAATCGTGGCGCGCGCTTCCGCGTGCCGCTCGCGTTCGTACGCCGCGGCGGCGAGGCCCGGCGGTGCCAGAATCTCGACGACGCTGTAGACGAACAGTTCGCGGCGATCGTCGGCCGGCAACGCGTACGCGGCGGCCAGCGCCGCGTCGGACGGCGGCGAATCGTCGACGGCCACCAGCACCCGCTGCAGGCAGCGCTCCGCTTCGCGGCCCGGCGCCGGATCGGCGCGCAGCGTAAGCACGGGAATCGTGCTCCCGCGCAACACCGCCTCGGTCGTGCTGCCGATGAACATGCGCGCGAGCCCGCGCCGGCCGTGGGTGCCCATGACGATCAGGCTGGCAGCCTGCTCGCGCGCCAGCGTGAGGATCTCGTCGGCCGGGTTCCCCTGCGGATCGTACCGCTCGGCCTCGACGCCGAGCCGCTTGGCGACTCCGAGCGCACGGGCGAGCAGTTCGTCGGCTTCCTCTTGCAAGCCGTCGATGATCGCCTGCGCGTCGGTGATCACCCCGGCCGACGACGCGTCGGCCATAACGGGGATCCAATTCACGGCGCTGCACAGTAAGAGCCGGCCGCCATGATCGCGGGCCAACCGCGCGGCATACGTTACGGCGTCTTTTGACGGATCGGACGGGTCGACCCCGACGACGATTCGCGAGAACAAGTTCGTGTCCATGAATCGATTGTGGCGCCACGATGTGAACGTGCGATGAGGGATGAGCGCTCAGCGCCTTCGCCGGACGTTCATGCGCGCGGCGTTTCATCGAACCATGTCAACCGTAGCACCCCGAACCGCGCCCGCGGTTTTGACCGTCAACGGCATCTCGCGGCACGTCGCAGCCCTCGATGCGGCGCGGCCTCTCTTGTGGTATCTGCGCGACCGGCTCGGTCTGAAGGGCACGAAGTTCGGTTGCGGCCACGGCGGGTGCGGCGCGTGCACCGTGCAGATCGATGGGGCCGCGGTCCCATCGTGCACGGTCACCCTCGCCGAGACCGCCGGCAAGGACGTGCGCACGATCGAAGGGCTCGCTGCCTGTCCGAATCGCGCCGTCTTTCGCGCCTGGATGGCCGAACAGGTGCCGCAGTGCGGCTACTGTCAGCCCGGCGTCGTCGTCACGGCCGAGGCGCTGCTGGAGCGCGTGACCGATCCGAGCGACGCGGAGATCGACGCGGCGTTCGAGCACGTCCTCTGCCGCTGCGGTTCCTACCAGCGCATCCGCGATGCAGTGCACCGCGCCGCCCGGCTGGACTGGACGAATCCGCCGTTTCCGGCCGTCCCGCTGCCGCCCCCGCCACTGCAGTGGACGGGGGAGCGCTTCCGCTTCAACCCGTGGGTGTCCATCGCGGCCGACGGCACGACGATCGTGACGATCGAGCGTTCGGAGATGGGCCAAGGCGTCAATACGGCGCTCGCGATGCTCGTCGCCGAGGAGCTCGACGTCTCGCTCGAGCGCGTGCGCACCGAGTTCGCGCCCGCGGATCACGTCTACGACAACCCGGTCATCCACGCGCAGATCACCGTCGGCAGCATGAGCATGTGCAACGCCTGGCTGCGCGTGCGGCGCGCCGGTGCCGACGCCCGCGCGCGCCTCATCGCCGTCGCTGCCGCCCAATGGGGCACGGCGCCTGAGAACTGCCGCACCGCAGACGGTGCGGTCACCGACGCGGCCGGCATGCGGCGCGTCGAATACGGTTTGCTCGCGGCCGCCGCCGCGGCGTTGCCGGCGGTCGCGAACCCTCCGCTCAAGGACCCCGCCGCGTATCGTCTGCTCGGCCACGCGACGGCGCGGCTCGAGATACCCGAACACATTGCCGGGCGCAGTTGCTTCGGCCTCGACGTGACGCTGCCGAACATGCGCGCTGCCACGGTAATCCTTCCGCCCCGCATCGGAGCGAAAGTTCTCACGATCGACGCGCGCGCGGCACTCGAGCTCGCGGGCGTGCGCGACGTTTTCGCGATCGGCGACGGCGTCGCGATCGTGGCGGACGATCTGTGGTCGGCATTTCGCGGACGGTCCGGTGTCGAGGCGACTTGGACGACCGGTGACGACACGCTCTCGACGAACGGCACCCGCGCCGAGCTGCAGGCGGCACTCGAGCGCCCGGGCGCGGTGCAATCGGAGATCGGCGACGCCGTACGCGTCCTGGACGCCGCAACGAACCCCGTCGGTGCCGACTACGCGACGCCGTACGTCGCGCACGCGCCGATCGAACCGATCAACTGCACCGTCCGGCTCGAGAACGGACATTGCGACGTCTGGATCCCCACGCAAGGGCAGAGCATGGCGCAAGCCGCGGCCGCCGAGGCCGCCGGTCTGCCGCCCGGCGCCGTGCGCATCCACACGACCTATCTCGGCGGCGGCTTCGGCCGCCGCTCGGTCCCGGACGTCGTCACCCAAGCGGTGCAAATCGCGCAACACGAGGGCGTCCCGGTGCAGTTGGCCTGGACGCGGGCCGACGATCTGCAACACGACCGCTACCGGCCAAGCAGCGCGATCCATTTGCGGGCCGCGCTCGACGGCGCCGGACAGCCCACCGCGCTGCTGATGCGCATCGCCGGGCCGAAACTCGCCTTCGACGGCGTCGACATCCCGTACGCCATTCCGAATCTGCGCGTCGAGTGCGTCGATGAAGATCCCGGCGTGCCGACCGGCTTCTGGCGTTCGGTCGGGGCCTCGCAAAATGCGTTCGCGATCGAGTGCTTCATCGACGAGCTGGCCGCCGCGGCGCAGGCCGATCCGGTCGCGTATCGGCTGGCGAACCTGCCGCCCACGGCGCGCCATCGCGCCGTTCTCGAGCTCGCCGCGGCGCAGGCCGGTTGGGGCCGTGCGCCTGCCGAGCGTTTTCAGGGCGTGGCGCTGTATGCAGCCCACGGCGGCTGGGCTGCCCAAGTGGCGGAGATCTCGATCCATGACGGACGGATCGCCGTCCACCGCGTCGTCTGCGCGGTCGACTGCGGGTTTGCGGTCAATCCCGATACGGTTCGCGCGCAGATCGAGGGCGCGATCGGTTTCGGTTTGACCGCGGCACTCAAGGCCGAGATCACGCTCGAGCACGGCCACGTCGTGCAAACCGGCTTCCACGATTTCCCGCTGCTGACCATGGCGGAGATGCCGCGCGTCGAGGTCTACGTTCTTGCGAGTACGGAAGCGCCCAGCGGTGCGGGCGAGTGCGGTGTGCCGCCGATCGCCCCGGCGGTTGCGAACGCCGTGTTCGCCGCGACCGGCCGGCGGCTACGGAGCTTGCCGCTGCGCCTTGGAAACGGAGCGGCCGCGAATTTGCACCAGCCGATCGGTAACGTACACTAGCCGGTGATACGTCGGATCGTCATGCGACCCGAGCTCGAAGAGTTCACCCATTTCTCCGCGGTCACGAATCGACATGACGACCCCTTCATACCGGATGCCGTTGACGGAAAAAATTTCGACGGCACGGCCGAGTAACGGATCGGTCAAGAGGTCAGTCATCAGGGTCGCCCGTCACACTAATCCGGACGGATGAAGGCCCGGCCCGCGGCGTCTTCACAAGATCTTCAAGCCCTCACGGAATGAAGACCGGTCGCGCGCGGACTTCACACGCTCTTCGAACGATGATCCGACAATTGACGTGCATCCGGCTGCATCGCGCCGGCGCACCACACGAGGAGAGCACATGAAAACGGATCTAGGACTGCAGGAGGACGTTGCCGAGGAGTTGGCGTTCGACCCGAGCGTCGATGCCGCGCGCATCGGCGTCGGCGCCAAAGACGGCGTCGTCACGCTGACCGGCATGGTCTCGAGTTACGCCGAGAAAGTCGCCGCCGAAAAGGCTGCCAAGCGCGTCTCCGGCGTCAAGGGCGTGGCCCTGGAGATCGAAGTCGAGCTGCCGGCGTTGCATCAACGCAGCGATGCGGAGATCGTTGCCGCCGCCCTCAACGTGCTCGACTGGGAGAGCACCCTGCCGAAGGACGCGATCACCGTCACGGTCGAGAACGGTTGGCTGACGCTCGAGGGGCACGTCAATTGGCAATATTTCAAAGCCAACGCCGAGCGGGCCGTCCGTAATCTGGCCGGCGTGACCGGCATCTCGAATTCGATCAACGTTATCCCGCGCAGCTTCGCGGCCGAAGATGTAAGCGAGCGGATCCGCGAGACGTTCGAACGCAGCGCGCAGATCGACGCCAACCGCGTCGTCATTGAAGCCGGCGCGAACGGCACGGTCAAACTGTACGGTTCGGTCCACTCGTGGGCCGAGCACGAGGACGCGGCACGCGCCGCCTATTCGGTTCCCGGCGTCGCCAACGTGGAAAACCACACGCTGGTCAACGCCTGAGTCCCGATCGAAGCAACGGCATGACGTCGAAACCACCGGACGACCAGCGGCTGCGGAAATTCTTCACCGCCTGGTGGTTTGCGGCGCTCATGCTGCTGTTGTGGCTTGCGCTGGCCTTCTCGTTGCGCCCGACGACGCAGCTCTCGCTGCCGTACTCCTCGTTCTTGGCGCAGCTGCACGGCGGCAACGTCGCGAGCGTCGCGATCGCCGGCGATCAGATCAGCGGCACGCTGCGTCAGGCCATCGCCGATGCCGACGCGCAGCCGCCCGCACCGCAGACCCTCTACAGCGCGTTCACGACGACCTTCCCGACCTCGGTCGGCGACCGGTCGTTGTTGCCGTTGCTGATCAGCGAGCACGTGCGGATCGAAGCGACGAGCTCCGCTTCGTCGTGGTTCGTGCAACTGCTGCTGCAGGCCGCTCCGGTGCTGTTGCTCGTCGGGCTGATCGTCTGGATGAATCGCGGCGCGGCAGTCAATAGCGCCGGCCAATTCGGACGCTCGAGCCCGCAGCGATACCGCAGCGATCAGCCGCCGGTGACGTTTGCCGACGTCGCGGCCGCCGACGATGCCAAGGCCGAGCTGCAAGAGGAGATCGACTTCCTGGTCCATCCCGAGAAGTACCATCGCCTCGGCGCCACGATCCCGCGCGGCATTCTCCTCGTCGGCTCACCCGGCACGGGTAAAACGCTGCTCGCACGCGCGGTCGCCGGCGAGGCGCGCGTGCCGTTCTTCAGCCTCAACGCGTCCGAGTTCGTCGAGATGTTCGTCGGCGTCGGTGCGAGCCGCGTGCGCGACCTCTTCCGTCAGGCCAAGGAGGCGGCGCCGGCGATCGTCTTCATCGACGAACTCGATGCCGTCGGCCGCCGGCGCGGAGCGGGCATCGGTAACACCAACGACGAGCGCGAACAGACGCTCAACCAGCTGCTCGGCGAACTCGACGGCTTCGACAACCACTCCGACGTCATCATCCTGGCCGCCACCAACCGGCCGGACGTGCTGGATCCGGCGCTCTTGCGGCCGGGCCGGTTCGACCGTCAAGTCGTGATCGAGTTGCCGGAACGCGACGGCCGCGAGGCGATCCTGCGCGTGCACGTTCGCCCGTTGCCGCTCGGTGCGGACGTCGATCTGCCGGGGATCGCCGCCGAGACGACGGGCTTCAGCGGCGCCGACCTCGCGAACCTCTGCAATGAAGCCGCGCTTTCCGCCGCGCGCCACGAGCGGGAATTCGTCACGATGGCCGACTTCGACGAGGCGCACGACAAGGTGCGCTTGGGCGCAGCCCATGCGGCGTTGCGCGACTCGGCCGAACGCCGCACCGTCGCCTATCATGAGGCCGGCCATACGGTCGTCGCCTGGATGATCGCCGGTGCCGATCCGGTCCGCAAGGTGACGATTCTGCCGCGTGGCCAAGCTCTGGGCCGCACCGAACAACTACCGGAGGTCGAACGGCGCAATCTCGGCGCGGCGTACCTCCGCAACCGGCTGGCGGTGATGATGGGCGGCCATGCCGCCGAAACGCTCGTGCTGGGCGACACCACGACCGGCGTGCAGAACGACCTGATCGAAGCGACGCGGCTGGCTCGGCGCATGGTCACGCAGTGGGGCATGGGCGAGCTCGGCGCCGTTGCGTTCGCGAACGACGAAGAGCAGCCGTTCCTCGGCTACGAGCTGACGCAGGGGGCGCGCGACTACGGCGAAGCGACCGCGGCGCGCATCGATCGCAGCGTTACCGATTTGCTGGCGGCGGCCGAAACGCAGGCCACGACGATCCTCTGCGACGAGCGGGTCCGGCTCGATGCGCTCGCGGCCGCGCTATTGAAGGAAGAAACGGTCGACACGTCCGCACTCGCACAGATTCTCGGCCCGCGTCCGGTTGCGGTGACGCCGAGCACACAACCTTCACACACGCTTCATGCTGAGTTGGCACACTAAGCGCATGACGACGTTGTCCGTTAGTGCGTACGGCGATCATACCGTTCCGGGTTCCTTACGGCGGACCATCCGGGCGTCGCGCGCGGTGCGCGCGGTGCACGATGAGCCCGGGCCGTGCGGCGACGTCGCCATCGCCGTCCCCTTACCGGACGCGCGCATTGCAACCGTTTTGGTGGACGTCGCCGGTCACGGCCAGTCACGCTCGTTGCTCGCTTCGTCCGTCTCGAGCGCCGTGCTGCGCCGCCTGATCGCGGACGGGTCGCCGGCAGAAGCCCTGGCAGCCGGTGACGACGCGTTGCGCGCCTTCCCGGACGACCTGCCGTATGCCGTCGCGTTCGCTGCAATACTGAATCCGGCTACCGGCGTGGCGATCTATGCATCGGCCGGGCACGACCTCGCGTTCACGCTCGACCGTGACGGCCGCGTCTACCCGCTGCGCCCGACGGCGCCGATGCTCGGCATCCCGCTCACGTTGAATCCCTGTGATGCGCTCGTGCAGTTGCCGGAGCAGGGTTGCTTCGTCATTGCCTCGGACGGCGTCGGCGACAGCCGTCCCGAGGGTGAGTACGACTTCTTCGGGCGGCATCGCGCCGCCGCTGCCGTTGTGCGCGCGCTGCGCAGCGCCGGCGATCCGGCCCACGCGCTCGTCGAAGCAGCCCGAGCGCATGCCGGAGACCGGCTGTGCGACGATGCCTCGGCCGTCGTCGTGCATTGCAGCATACCCGCCGTAGCGTCGCCGCCGCATGAACCGGCTTGGCCGGCGCTGAAGCTCGCGGGATGAAGCTCTGGTTACTTGCGTTCGTCGTCTTTGCGTTCGGCAGTTCAATGCTCGGTGCCCGAGCCGCGACGCAACCGGCGCCCTCGGCGGCGGACATCGCGCGCGGAAAATACCTCGTCGCATTCGGCGCGTGCAATAGCTGTCATACGCCGGGCTGGGCCGAGAACGACGGGAATATCCCGGTCTCGCAGTGGCTCACCGGCAATACGATCGGGTTTCGCGGCCCGTGGGGCACCGTCTATCCGGCCAACCTCCGCATGCGTTTCCAGCAGATCAGCGAGAGCCAGTGGCTGTTCATGATTCACACGCGCGGGGGTCATCCGCCGATGCAATGGACGAACCTGCGCGTGCTCACGGTCGCGGATCAGCGCGCGATCTATCGCTTCGTTCGCAGCTTGGGTCCGGCCGGCGTGGCCGAACCAAGCGATCTCCGGCCCGGCGTCGACCCCAAGGCGCAGTTCTACGACGTCACCCCGCAAGGGCTGCCTACGCATTCGCCGTAACGCCGTCGCTCAGTCGTGCGGCACGATGAGCACCGGGCACTCGGCGAACTCGAGCACGTGTTCCGTTTGGCTGCCGACGTAGGGCGAACGCAGCGCGTCACGGTGCGAGACCGCCATGACGATCAGCTCGGCTTTCCACGCCTGCGCTTCGTGCAAGATACAGGCAAACGCCTCACCGGCCACGACGGTCGTCTCGACATGCGCCTCGTCGAGGCCGGCTGCGTGCGCTTCGCGCGCAACGTGATCGAGTAACTTCAGGCCCGCGGCGCGCGCCGTCTCGTCGGCGATCGCCGTGAGCAGCCGCACCGTACTCCGCCATCCCACGGCCAGGGAGAACGCATACCGCGCCGCAGCGAGGCTCGGGACCGAATCGTCGACCGCGATCAATATGCGATTCATCGTTCACCTCCGCCGCGCCGCCGGCGCGCCCAGCGCTCGATCACGCGGTCCTCGCGTTCGTGCTCGTCGAGTTGCTGTTCGAGCTGCTGCAGCGCGGCACCCAATGCCGGCACCCGATGATGGGCGATTGCGCGCAGCCGGCGCTGCGTTGCCGCCAGCTCGGCGGCGACCAGATCGCGGGCCGACTCGGCGACGGCGACGCCGGCGGCGAGGTCGAGCACCCGGCGATACGCCGCTGCGGTCGGCGCGAGTGCGGCGTTGCTCGCCGCACCGTCGATCGGCGCGAGCACCGGCAACCGGCAGCGCGCATCTCCGGGATGCACGGCCCCCATCGTGTTCTGCCACGTAACGGTCACCTCGGCGCGATCCGCGACGGAACGCGCAACGAGGGCCAGCTCCGCCGCGCCGCCGAGCAGCGCGGCACGCAACGCCCACTGTTCGGCGTCGGCAAACGCCGCCTCCAACTCGCTGCGGCGCCGCTCCGCCAACAGCCGCAAGCGGTCGCGATCGCGCCGTAGGAGCTGGCGTTTGCGGTCGAGCAGTTCCGCGCCGCGTTGCGCGGCGGCCAACCGGTCGATCAACCACAGGCGCCCGGCCCGGCCCGCGGGCACGCGTTCAGGCACGGCGGGCACCGGCGTAGTGCTCGTCGATGACGCTGCTGGGGAGCATCGTCAGCTCGCGGCGCGGCAATACGGAGAGCACCTCCCACACGCGGGCGAGCGTGTCGTCGAGCGTGCGCGCTTCATCGACCCCTTGCCGGACCAGCCGTTCGTTGAACGCTCGCGCGCAGACGAGGTAGCGCCGATCGGTTTCGGTCAGCGCGGCCTCACCGATGAGATCGGCCAGATCGCGCGCGGTGCGCGCGCGGGCCAGCGCCGCCAGCAGCTGCGCGGCGGCAGCCGGATGATCGGCGCGGGTGCGGCCGGCGCCGGTGCCTTTGCGCATCAAACGCGACAGCGAGGCGAGGACGTCGACGGGTGGATAGAAATCGGCGGTCTGCGGCTGCGGTGAGAGCACGATCTGCCCTTCGGTGATGTAGCCGGTCAGATCGGGAATCGGGTGCGTGATGTCGCCGGCCGGCATCGTCAGCACCGGCACCAGCGTCAGCGATCCGCGCCGGCCGCGGATTCTCCCGCAGCGCTCGTAGATCGACGCCAGATCGCTGTACAGATACCCGGGATATGCACGCCGCCCCGGAATCTCGCCGCGCGCCGCCGAGACCTCGCGCAAGGCTTCACAATAACTCGTCATGTCGGCCAGGATCACGAGCACGTGCTGCTCGAGGTCGAAGGCCAGATGTTCGGCGACCGTCAGCGCCACGCGCGGCGTGAGAATGCGCTGCACGACCGGATCGTCGGCGGTATCGAGAAAGAGCGCGAGCTCGCCGGCAGCGGTGCGCGTTTCGAGCGCGTCGCGCAGCGTCGCGGCATCGGCATGCGTCAAGCCCATCGTCGCGACGACGACCTTGAACGGCTCGCCGCCGGCGTTCGCTTGGGCCGCCAGCTGCGCCGCCAGCTCGAGATGCGGTAGCCCGGCCGACGAGAACACCGGCAACTTCTGGCCGCGCACGAGCGTCATCAGCGCGTCGATCACCGAGATTCCGGTGACGATCGGATCTTGCGGAACCTCGCGCGCAACGGGATTGATCGGTACGCCGGAGACCGGCCGCCGCTGCGCGCCGAGCATCGGCGGACCGCCGTCGAGCGGTTCGCCCATGCCGTTCCACACGCGGCCCAACCAGCCGGCCCCCACCGGAATCTCGAACGGCCGGCCCTCGAACGCGACGCCGACGTCGTCCGGATCGATCCCGTCCGTTCCTTGCAGCACTTGGACGACGGCGAGATCGCGATCGACCTCGAGCACGAGCCCGCGCCGCCGCTCGCCCGACGGCAGGTGAATCGTCACGAATTCGTCCCAGCCGGCCTGCCCGGCGACGCCGCTCACGACCAGCAACGGGCCGGCCGCGCTGCGCGCGCCGCGGTGTTCGATCGGCAGCGCCACCGTCGTTGCGTCGCTCACGCGACCTTCTCCAAGGCGGCCAAGATCTCGCGCTGGGCCGCCAGCACGCCGGCCGCGTCGGTCGGACCGGTCTCGTCGCGAACGCGCGCGACGCGCGCGAGATCGAGTTCCTCGATCACCGCGGCCGGCACGCCGCCGTCGACCAGCGCGGTGCAGCGATCGTAGACGGCCAGCACGAGCGCGAGCAGCGCCGACTGTTTGGCGGCATTGCAGGTGGCATCGTTGTCGCTCAACGCGTTCTGCTGCAGCACGCCCTCGCGCAAGAAACGTCCGGCCAGCAGCACCATGCGCTCGCGCGCCGGCAGCGCCGGCACCCCGACGAGTTCGACGATCGATTCGAGCCGGTCGGCGTCACCGAGCAATCCCAGCGCGCGCGCGCGCTCGTGAGCCCACTCGGGCCGGCCCGCCGCCGCGTGCCACGCACCGATCGCGTCGACGTCGCGCGCGAACGAGCGCCGCCACGTCACCGCCGGATAGTGGCGCGCGTACGCCAGATCGCGATCGAGCGACCACAGGCAGCGCACGAAGCGCTCGGTGTGCGCGGTCACCGGCTCCGTCATGTCCCCGCCGGGCGGTGAAACGGCGCCGATTGCCGTCACCGAACCGCGCCGCGCGCCGAGCGTCATCACGCTGCCGGCGCGTTCGTAGAACGCCGCCAGCGCCGACGACAAGCCGGCCGGGTACCCCTCTTCCGCCGGCAGCTCGCCGCTGCGCGACGAGAACTCACGTAACGCTTCGGCCCAGCGCGACGTCGAGTCGGCGAGCAGCACGGCGTCGTACCCCATGTCGCGATAGAATTCGGCGACGGTCATGCCGGCGTAGATGCTCGCCTCGCGGCCCATCACCGGCATGTTCGAGGTGTTGGCGATCACGACGGTGCGTTCGAGCAGGCTGCGTCCCGTCCGCGGATCGGTGAGCGCGCGCATATCGGCCAACGCATCGGCGAGTTCGTTCCCGCGTTCGCCGCAGCCCACGAACACGATCACGTCCGCATCGCACCATTTCAAGATCTGCTGCAAGAGCATCGTCTTGCCCGTTCCGAAGCCGCCGGGAACTGCTGCCGTCGCGCCCTTCGCGATCGGAAAGAACATGTCGATGACGCGCTGGCCGGTGGCGAGCGGCGCCTCGGCGCCCAAACGGCTGCGCACCGGGCGTGAACGGCGGATCGGCCAGCGTTCGACCAGGCCGATCGAGCGGCCGGCGAGCGTGGCAACGACGCCGTCATCGGCGATCGTTCCGGCCGGTGCAATCTCCTCGAGCACGCCGGAAATTCCGGGCGGCACCAGCACGCGGTGTTCGATCACGCCGGTCTGCACGACGCCGAGCAGCGCGCCCGGCCCGAGCACCGAACCGCGCTCGGCGCGCGGTTCGAACGGCCACGAACGCGCTCCGGAGACGTCGAGCGAGCGGGGCAGAATCATGTCACCGGCGTCGGCGAGCGGCCGCAACAAACCGTCGAAGATGCCGCCCAGCAGCCCCGGCCCGAGCGCGGCGAACAACGGCAGGCCCTGCGCCAGCGCCGGCGCTCCGGTGGCGATCCCGCCCAACGGCTCGTAGGCTTGCACGGTCACGACATCGGCATCGATGGCGATCACCTCGCCCGGCAGCTTCCCCTCGCCGAGCGCGACGAGATCGAGCATCGCCACGTTGGCGAGTCCTTCGACTTCGACCAACGGCCCGTTGATGCGCCGAATGCGGCCGCTCACGTCCATAGCTGTGCGATCCGCTCGTGTTGTTCGTTCATGGCGCGATCGACGAGGGCGTCGGCGGTCGCTTCAACGCGCGACGTTTCCGTCTCGGCCACGGCTCCGATGCGTGCCCCGCTCGCCGGACGAACCCGAACCTGCGCCGCGGTTCCGAGTCGTGCGCGCGCCGCGTCGCCGAGACGCCCCACCAGCGCACGCACCGCAACCGAATCGCTGCGCGCGGCGAGTTCGTCGAGCACCGCTCGCCGCACGAGATCGTAGCCACGGCGCTGCGCGCCGAGCACCGCCTCACGCGCGGTGCGACGCGCGGCCGCGAGCGCGAGCGCAGCCGAACGCGCTGCGACCGCTTCGCCGTCCGCTCGCGCTCGAGCGGCAATGCCCTCGGCCTCGGCGGCCGCTTTCGCCTCGAGCGCGGCCGCGTCGGTCCGCGCGTTTGCACGGGCCGTCTCGGCGGCCTGCTGCGCGTCATCGTGCAGTGCCCGCGCCACGACCGCCAACGCATCGCTCCGCTCGTTCGAGTTCACGGCAACGTCACCGCGAGCGCACCGGCGCGCGGTGTGAGCCCGGCCGCCGCGACCGCCGCTGCGGCCGCCGGCGTCAGCACGACGATCGCAACGTCCGCAGCGAGCGCGCGCCATGCCGCGCATACGCTCGGCGCATCCTCGGCGGCAACGACGCCGGCGCCGGCCAGCGCGAACGGCGCAACCCGCGTGCCCTCACCGAGCACGACGATCCGGCTCACTAGGCATGACCGATCAGGATGATCGCGACGACGAGCCCGTAGATCGCGATGCCTTCGGCGAGACCGACGATCACCATCGCGCGACCGAAGACTTCGGGCCGCTCGCTGATCGCCGCCAACGCGGCGGAACCCGTGTAGGCCACCGCGATCGCCGCGCCGATCGACGATCCGGCGACCGCGATCGCCGCTCCCATGAGCGCTTGACCGGCCGCCGGCGACTCCGTCGTGGCGCCGGCCAGCGCCGTCGTCGCGATGACGAACCCCAGTAACGAGAGCAAGAAACGAACGAACATCGGGTCTCCTTATTCTGAGGCCGAGAGGTGCCAGGGCGCAAACGCGCGGCCGGTCGAGATGAAGATACGCGAAAACAGCTCGTAATAGTCGAGGCGCAAGGCTTGAATGCCGGCGACTAGCGCCTCGAGCGTGAACGCGAGCGCGTTTCCGAGCACGAAGACGAGCGCGGCGAGAGCGAACCATCCGCCGCCGCGTCCGGCGAGCGCCGTGGTCCCGGACCACACGATGCCGCCGATCGCCGCGTGCGTGAGGCCGAAGGCCGCGAGCCGCGCGAACGACACCGTGTTCGCGCCCAAACGGATCACCGCATCGAACACCTCGACGCCGGCCTCCAACGCGCCGGCCGCATGTCCACCGGACTGCGCGTACAACCCGGCGTATCCGAGCACCGCGCCGCCGATGCTCGCGACGATGCCGGCAGTGGTCAATGCGCCGGATCGCGCGAACCAGCCGGCTGCGATCAGCGCGAAGCCGAGATAGAGCGCGCTGCCGGCGAACCCGGAGAGCGCGAGCAGCGCGAAAGCCGGGCCGCCTTCACGCCAGCGATTGGCGCTTCCGAGGCCGTACGAGATCGCCAGCAACACGGCGCCGACCCCGATGGCGGCCACGATCAACGTGACCGGTTGGCTCAGCGGCTCGAGCCACAGCGCCCGCACGAGTCCGGTCGGTCCGAACGCCTCGCCGTACGCCACACCGAACGCCATGCTCGTGAGGCCGGCACCGGCGACGAACGGTGCGGCTTTGCGATAGCGCGCCAGCGGCCCGGACGGCGCGCGCCACATCCAGATGCCGCCGGCGAGCAGCAGCGCACCGTGTCCGACGTCGCCGAACATCATGCCGAACATCAGGATGTACGCCAAGCCGGCGAACAACGACGGGTTGACGTCGGCGTACGGAATCGTCGCGTAGACGTCGACGAGCGGCTGGAAGGCGCTACCGCCGCGCACCAGCGTCGGCGGTTCGGCGCCGGGCGGCACCGGCAGCGTGACCACGCCGCCGCCCAGCGGCGCGAGTTGTGCTGCGAGCGGATCGATCGCGGCCGCGGGGCTCCAACCGGCGACGGCGGCGACGCTTCCGTGGGTGACCGCGGAGGCGCTGACGCTTTCGAGCGACGCGCCGGCGATCGTGCCGCCCGAAGCGGAGAGCAAGATGTCGGGCTCGACGACGCCGGCCGCCGCAACGGCGCCGAGGACGGCCGTCATGCGGCTCACCGGCGCGACGATCGCCACGCGCTCCATGCGCGCGGGCTCAGGCAACCGCATCGAACCACGGCGCGATGACGCCGCCCCCGCGCGCCGCAAGTTCGAGCGCCGCACGCGTGCGCCGCGCATCGGCCGCCAAGAGCGCGACCAAACCGACGATCATCTCGGGGCCGGGGCGCACGGTGGCGTTGAGCCGTACGGCTTCGCGTTCGATGCGTGCCCAGACGCGCGCCTCGGCTCGCCACAACTCATCCGGGCCCGCGATGCCGTCGAGCACCCACGCGCTCGCGCGCGGCAAGCACGCCGGGAGATCGGCCCACACGCTCGCGGCGTCGGTGCGGGCGCCGAGCACGCCGCGCAGCCGTCGCCGCGCGTTTGCAACCGCACCGGCCGCCGCACCCGACGCCACGATTCGCGCGAGCAGGATCGTCGCGTAGGCAACCGCCCACGCGCGCGCCTCCGGCACGCGATCGGCGATGC
>Ga0181536_10001116_pt1 | contig 31868 bp, 30 predicted proteins | sample PEATcosm2014_Bin_41_FD_121105 | JGI IMG/M metagenome (GOLD analysis project Ga0181536, IMG submission 121105) | Peatland microbial communities from MTU Mesocosm Facility, Houghton, MI, USA - PEATcosm2014_Bin17_60_metaG | ecosystem: Environmental > Terrestrial > Soil > Wetlands > Peat | place...
AGTACTCTTGAGGACTCATCACTTGGAGACAGCAGAGTATTACAGGGACGCTTCAGGATTCTGGAAGATGAAATCCCCTAAGCGTAGACGCATCGTTCACCTCTAGGAATTCGCTAACGTCTTGATTCAATCGCTGTAGAGTCTACGTTTCGGATTCTATCCTCTTGAGCTGTTTCTTGTACATTTCAAGAGCTTCCTCACTGCTCGTCGCGTCTTCCGGATTCTTGTCTTTCCTCCACTTCCCCGTAAACCGTGGAAACCTAAGTGCCAGTCCACTCTCGGGCCTGATAGCTGCTCTGGCGCACGTGTGAAGTGGTGAAAGAGTAATTTCATCCGCAGCCACCTCAAGCACAAACGATGGTGTGAACCAGACATCGGGCTCCATGAGTGAGTTGACGCGTGGGTTTCTATGATTTGATATGGTCCCCTCCGCAATCTTCGGTAAATTGACAAGATCTTCATCTGTGAACCCTGATCCCAATTTGCAAATCGTTTCGAAAACCTCCTCTTTCAGATTATACACTGCCATTAGCAGTGCCCCATACCGGCCCGCCCGCTTACCTCTTCCGGCGAAAGCCCCAACGGGAACTAAATCAAAGGTATCTTGTACCTCTGCTTTGTAGGAGCGCTTGTACTTTATCCAGAGCCACCCTCTGGCTCCTGCTTGATAGACGGATTGCTGTGAGGTATTCTTCACGACGAGCCCTTCGCACCCGGCGGCCACGGCCTCGTCCATTAGCTGTTCCAGTCTTCGAGTCTCGTTGACCACGGTTTGTCGCGCGATGAACACCCTGTCCGAAGTCTTTGCAATTTCGACGAGCTCCTTGCGCCTCTCAAGGTAGGGCAGTTGCGTAAGGTCTCGTCCGTCTAGGTAGAGGATGTCAAACAGGAAAGCGCTTACGGGAACTTCATCAGTCATCCTGCTGATCTCATATTTTCTTCCGCGCCGCTGCGAGACCACTTGGAAGGGAAGAAGGTCACCTGTGTTAGGATCCACAGCAACACATTCGCCCTCGACAATGGATTCCTTGGCGCGGATGCTCCGACGAAGGTTCTCTGCTACGTCGGGAAACTGCTCCGTTATGTTCTCTAACCGCCTTGAGAAAAGATGGAAGTCCTTGCCAGTTAGGTGCGCTTGGATTCGAAGACCATCATATTTGTACTCCGCGGCCCCTTCTCCTCCGAGCTTCCCGAGTATACCTTCCGCGTCTGGCAGGCGCTCGCACAACATCGGCCTAACCGGTCGCCCTACACTAATCTTGAACTTAGCAACGCCATCCAACCCCTCGCGAGCTAGAACATCCGCGACGTAACCCAGGTCTGATGAGAGGTTGTAGGCTCGCTCAAGAGGTTCCCTCGCGGTCTTGTCTCCTCCATACGCTACGGCGAGTGCGTCAAGAACGGTCATGTCGGCGACGCCCAACCGCAGCTTACCAACAGCCATTCGAGCGATGTACTTGGCTTCTGTTGGTTTAGCTTCGTTCAGAAGACTTGTCAAGAGACGGACTTTTATTTCTACGGAACCCGATCCTCCCGCGTGCGCGATCTTGTCGAAAGTGCTGTAGACCAAGTCTACGGTTAGCGGGCGTTTGGCCAGGGTAGTTTGCGACCTTTTCTGGACAAGTTTTTCGATCGTGCTTCCGAGATCGCCAGTTTTCTTGAAGTCCGCCTCAATTGCTTTCTCAGTTCGCCCTGTTACCTGAGCGACCGATTTCATGAGGAGCTTTTCGGCTATACCCAGCTCCACGCCCTCATAGTCCGGATATAACTTGCCCTGTAGGAGGTATACTACCTTGCTCAACTCCTCCTTCGGAGTTTTTTTGATTAGTTCGACGAGTAGACTGGTCATCTCTAACCGTTTTGAGGTGGCGTCAATTTTCTCAAAAGTATTCGCGAGTTCAAGGAACTTCAACTAAAGTCACTCCACTACCAAATCGGTTGAGGGGCAGAGGCAATGCCATGAATGAAGCTACGCATATTAGCGGTTTGCGTCCTAAGGCAAGGCCTTCACCGTTACGACTATCCAAAGGAACAGAATACCCCGTAATCGTGAAATAAACGGCTTAATGACTTCCTGTTAAGCAGCAAAATCCATCTTTCACTCAAATGGCGAAATTAGAATGACTTCAAAACTACCAGCCCGGCTGTATTTTGGCTGCGCTGGCTGGTCGTATAAGGAATGGGTTGGACCACTATATGGCCACGAAAAAACCATGCTTCAACAGTATGCGTCAGTTTTTGACACTGTGGAGTTGAATTCCTCATTCTACAGGGCTCCGAACGAGGGGACAATTTTAGGCTTGACTAAGCATACGAAGAGAGGCTTCATGTTTAGCGCCAAAATCAACCAAAAGTTCACCCATGATCTGGCCCTAAGGCTTGACGAAGCTAGCGTGTCGGAGTTGGAGAATTTCGTGCAATTGTTTGATCCTCTTCTCACTCAAGACCGCTTAGGTTGTTTCCTTGTACAATTACCACCTTCACTCAAGCGAGATGACGGGCTCTTAGAAAATTTCTTGGCCGCTCTCCCCCACCGTTACAATTACGTCGTGGAATTTCGTAATAAGTCGTGGATGGATGAGGCCACCTGGGGCATTCTTGCGAAATATCAAGCGGCATACTGTATCGTAGATGAACCTCTCCTGCCACCGGAGATCCATGTTACTTCAGATATAGGGTACATAAGGTGGCACGGACATAGCGAGAGACCATGGTATGATTACCGATACACGGAGAAGCAGCTTCAAGATTGGATTCCGAAAATCAAGACTGTCCAAGAGAACACGAAAAAAACCTTCGGCATATTCAACAACCATTTTCACGGCTACGCTCCCGAGAACTGCCTTCAAACCATGCAGATGCTTGGTATCGCGAGTCCCACTCAGTTGAAAACGATGGACCGGGTACACCGACACATTGAAAGGGAATTAGCTGGCCTACCTCCCGCTGGTACCCTCGATGAGTACGCTTAGGATGCTTAGTGTGAAACTGAGATTGGGAAGGAGTGCAGCTATCTGACGCAAGGTTTCGAAGATTAATCGATCGATTACTGAAGTTCTTAATAGTTTGAGGCGACTAGTCGGTCCGGAAAATCGCGAACGGATCGGGTCGGTTTATGCTGAAATGCCCCCTTTGTGGGAAGAAGATGGCAGGCATGAGAGAAAACGCGGCAGACTATTCGGGTGAGGGCATTGATAAGCAAGAATTGATTTACTTTTGTGATCAGCACGGTGCCATGAACAAACTGACCGATCTCAAGGATAAAGCGGACCAAGTAGCCAACAAAGCCTAGAATTTTCTACGCTTAACCAATAAGCATTTTTCAGCGCTTTACGTCTACAGGAAAGTGGTCGTGCCCAGGCAAAGAGATTAAGCCAAGGCTGTCCCTGTGTGACGAAGTCGCACCGAGTGTAGGGAATCATGGCATCTGAGAAATCATGCGGAGCGGTAATTTTCAAAGAAAAGAAGTACCTGCTTCTACACTACGAAGGCGGCCACTGGGATTTCGTCAAAGGCCATGTCGAGCGAGGTGAAACTGAAAAGGAAACGGTGCTACGAGAGACCCAAGAGGAAGTCGGAATAACGGAAGTATCATTCATCGAGGGCTTCCGCCATCGTATCGGTTACTATTACAGGCGGGCTGGGAACACCGTCTTCAAAGAAGTCATCTTCTATCTCTTAGAATCAAAAACCGACGCCGTCAGGCTATCAAGAGAACATGTAGGCTTCGAATGGATGTCCTTCGAAAGGGCTTACGACCGCCTCACCTACAAGAATGCGAAGGATACGATACAGAAAGCACGTGACTACCGTGTAAGCCTCGAGCAAGGAGAGACGCTAGGAACTGCCAAGGAAAGCAGCTAGCACTGCACGTGCTCCGTGAAGTTTATTCTCAGCCTGCTTCCAGACGATACTCCTCGGTCCTTCGAGTACTTCGTCAGTTATTTCCAAACCTCGATGGGCGGGCAAACAATGCATAACCGCAACATCAGGTTTGGCTCTTGACACAAGCTTCGCATTAATTTGATATGGCTTAAACACCCGCTCTTTCTTCCTCCTTTCCTTGTCTTGGCCCATGCTTACCCAGACATCTGTATAGATTACGTCCGCCCCTTCAGCCGCTTTGACCGGATCAGAGACAACTCTTATGCTCCCACCAGAATCTTTCGCGAGCAGCTTAGCTTTCTGGAGAATTTGCTTGTTAGGCTCGTAGCCTCTCGGACATGAGACGACCATATTCATTCCCACACTTGCTGCTCCAAGTAACCAAGAATTACACACATTATTTCCATCTCCGACCCACACGAACTTTATTCCTTGAAGGGCGCCTTTGGCCTCAAGTACTGTTAGCATGTCTGCCACAATCTGCGTAGGGTGCTCCAAATCACTCAGAGCGTTAATGATGGGAACAGGGGCATACTCAGCAAATTCGATTAGGTTCTCATGAGCGTATGTCCTGATTACGATCGCGCTGAGGTATGAGCCTAGCACTCTGGCTGTGTCCTTAAGGGGTTCGCCGCGTGCAAGCTGAAGTTCATCAGCTCTGAGGTACATAGCTTGCCCTCCCAGCTGATACACTGCAGTCTCGAAGCTCGCACGGGTTCGGGTAGAGGGTTTCTCGAATAGCAACCCAATCACTTTCCCGGATAAGCGATGCTCTAATGGTCCTTGCTTCGAGTCCGACTTTAGTCTGACCGCCAAATCCATCAATGATCGGATTTCGTCGCGGGAAAGGTCACTTACGGATAGGAAGTCTCTACCAGCGAGCAAAGATCTTCAGCCAATTCGAGATGAATCGGGCTCATTGAAAAATGCTTCATTGACGATCTCAGGAGGCATGAGGACTCGTTTTCTGTGTCTTGGAGGCGTATTTCGGTGTTCTCTTTGTTGGGTCTATCAGGAACCTTCCTGACTTGAGAATATCCATTCCGATGAGAACTGGGTATCGCATGTCTGAACGATCATTAACAGTTACAGGTAAAGGGAATCTTACTCCCGCGATCTCTACGATACCTCGGACTAGCGGTCGAGTTCGAACTTCATCCAAGAATGCGGATTTCACTTTTGCTACGTCCACGGTCGGGCCGAGACCAATGTTCGCCGCGAGCCACACATCGACCGAAGTCCTGCTCGCGCCCGTGTCCACCTTGCCCTTGACACGCGCTTCGCCGTGATGACCTATGACCTTCACGTACTCTATCGGGCCGATTACAATCGGCTCCTTCTTCTTCACTGCCACCACTGCCACACCATTTATGAGAAGACCAAGTATTAAGCAGGCAATAGCCAAGGCTTTTTCTATGCAGATTGGAGTCCTCTCAAAAAACCGGGAGTTCTGGGCAACAACAGAGATCATCAACGCTCTCAATAAGAAAGGCGTAGAACCAGCGTACATCAAAACGCCAGAAATACACCTCATGTTAGGGGCAAAAGTTGATGCAATCTACGAAAAGAAATCGCTTTCTGCTTTAGGCGCAGTGATACCGCGCATCGGCCGTAGCTTAACGCAACTAGGAGTAATGCTGCTCAAACACTTCGAATTATGGGCATCCCATCTACTCTTTCAATTGAGGGCCTCACGACAGCTAGGAACAAGTATCTCACTCTTCAAGCTCTTTACGCCGCGAGAGTGAGGATTCCTGAAAGCGTTCTTATCGCGTCGAGGATCAAGACTCAGGAACCTACTGAGTACCTCTCCCCTCCACTGGTAATGAAGCTGCTTAGCGGAACCCAGGGAATCGGAGTTATGCGTGTTCGTGACGTGAAGGAGGCGGGTCCAATAATTGACACACTGTCTGAACTCGACCAAATGATCTGCCTGCAGAAATTCCTACCAAACCCTGGAGAAGACATACGAGTGTTCCTCGTAGCTGGCGAGGTGGTTGCCGCGATGAAACGCAAGGCAGCGCCTAATGAGTGGAGAAGCAACATCCATATCGGCGGATACGGAATCGCCCACAAACCAACGAGAGAGGAGTCTGAGACGGCCACCAAGGCCGCACAAGCTGTGGGCGTGGAAATAGCCGGGGTGGACTTAATCTCCGTCGAGAACGAACCCTACGTTATCGAAGTAAACGCTTCCCCAGGCTTCCGGGGATTGCTTCAAGCTACAGGAATAAACGCAGCCGAAAAGATCGCAGAATACGCTATAAAAAAGGCAAAACACTAAACCCACAGTTTCAGATCCTAACGCCGTAACGCTCATTGGATTCAACCACCTAACCCTGTTTGCCTGTCCGCGATGAAGACAGTCACAAATATGATGCTCAAATGACCTGAACCTGGGGTATCTGAGCGGGTAGGCACATGTGCCTTCTGCGGTTCGCGGTCTCGCCCTTGAACGCCAAATCACCCCGTCCGAGTACTTGCTTCAGGCGTTGAGGACCGTTTGCAAGCGGAGACGATGAAACGAATTGGGCTACAGTTCGCAGACAATGTGGCCCAGCTCAGCCGCGATGTCCGTAGGCGGTCAACCTAACACAGAATCGCTGCTGATTGGAAGCGTATATTCTGTAACTATCCCCACCATAACCGACAATACTGTATACCTATCATCGCCGAAATCACGATGTCATGTAACTCCAAGATACCCTTTACCTAGCCAGGGCCTAAGGCGAAACGCCTCTTCAGCAATCTTAATTCCAACGTCGAAAGAGTTGGAACGAGGCCGACAAATTGGACAGATTGTTCGACTCCACGTTTGTGCGACCGCCACCGAACAGTTACAGTGAATGCGTCTCGGCAAATCCTCATAGCGGCGAGATCGATGTGACCCTTGCCAAAGCACAACACCGACAATACTGCTCAATCTTGAAGGAGTCAGGTATCGAAGTCATTGCTTTGCCGCCCCTAGAGAATTTTCCAGACTCGGTCTTCATGCAAGACCCCGCACTGCTAGGATCGCGAGCCTCAGTAATTGGAAGGTTTGGCGAAGCACGCCGACGAGGGGAAGAGAAGGTGCTGGTTGATGACCTAAGAGAATCGGCGAGGATAGGCAGGCTGAGCTGGGTTATGGAGCCCGGTACGTTGGAGGGAGGCGATATTGTAATGACTGAGAAGGATTTGTTTGTTGGGAAATCCAAACGCACAAACTCCTCAGGAATCGAGCAACTTGCACACATACTGAAAGACATGAATGTCAAGGCAGTAAGGACAGAACTAATGCATCTGTTGTGCGGCTGCGCTTACCTTAACAACAAGACGATGATCATAGCACCCGAACTAGTTAATAAAAAATCATTTCCAGCTTTCAAGTTCATCTCCATACCGAAGGAAGAAACCTACGCAGCCGACGCTTTGTACTTGGGAGAGAGGAAAGTGCTCATCCCATCAGGTTGCGCGACAGCAAATGCGAAGCTGAAAGAGGCTGGGTACAGGCCAATCGAAGTCGATATGTCGGAGTTTTGGAAGGGTGATGGTGGCGTGACATGCCTCAGCTCACCCATTTACAACCTGATGTAGAGTCGACTTACGTTTACCTCAAACCTGGATGATGCCAGGATCGGAATGGAGGACGCTGCTATCCGAGAGGGGATCTGAATAGTCTTGCTGGTGATGAATCCTAAATCGTCGCTGACCAAGAATAGAAGCACTTTTGGAAGTTTTCAAAGATTTTTTGCAAAAAGCCCAGAAATCAATTTAGCCTTAAACCACGCCTTCACTTCTTAGTTGGGCGATTCGCTTCTCATCATAGCCAAGCAACGTGCCCAACACGTATTCGACATGCTCGCCGAGTAATGGTGGGGGAGATCTGATCTCGGGATTTGTGTTTGAGAATTTCATCGGTATCCCGATCTGACTGATCTCGCCCGCGGTTGAATGCTTTATTCGAACAATCATCTCTCTGTGTAAAATCTGTGGGTCGGAGAAGACCTCTTGAAGTGAGTAGACCGGTCCAGCAGGGACTCCCCCCTCCGTCAGGATGCGTAACCATTCGTCTCTGGGTTTCTGTTTGAACAATTCTTCCAAGAGGGGGATCAACTCGCCTCTGTTGTTGACTCGGCCAGGGTTCGTAGAGAAGCGTTGATCATCTGCAAGCGACTCTCTGTGAATTGCCTTACAGAAATTCTGGAAGAGTTTGTCGTTTCCGATGGCTAGGGTGATGAACTGCTCGTCCGAAGTTTCGAAGCATTGGTATGGGACAATTGTGGGGTGCGCGGAGCCCATTCTTTCAGGATTTTTGCCTGTAGCGAAATAGTTTCCTGCCATATAGGTCATGAACGAGACAGTGCTGTCCAATAACGAAATATCGATCCATTGGCCTTTATCAGCGCGTGCACGAGCTACAAGAGCAGCGAGGATTGCTATTGTGGCATACATGCCTGCGCCAATATCAGACAAAGCGACGCCAATTCGAACGGGCGGTCTGCCGGGTTCTCCGGTAATTCCCATTAGGCCACCCATGGCTTGCAGAACAATATCGTAACCTATCCTGTCTCGGTACTCCCCACTGCCTCCGAAACTTGTTATGGAACAGTAGATTAGTCGAGGATTCTTCTTGGCTAGCGTTGGGTAATCAACTTGCAGTCTTTCTGTTACCCCCGGCCTGAAGTTCTCAAGAAAAACATCGGACTTCTCGGCTAAGGCGTAGAGAATCTCTCTGCCTTTGTCTTTGCTTAGATCTAAAGTGACGCTCTTCTTATTCCGATTGACTGAGAGAAAATACGAACTCTCTCCGTGGATGAAAGGCGGACCCCACTGACGAGTGTCGTCTCCCGTCTTCGGAATCTCAATCTTGATGACTTCCGCACCTAGGTCTCCGAGGACCATTGAGCAGAACGGGCCAGTGAGAACCCTTGAAAGATCTAGAACGCGGATACCGTCCAATGGTCCAGCCATTCAAATCACAGTGCTAGATTATCAGCCCGACGTCGCGTCGTGTTACAACCTCTCTTCACATATGATAGGACAGCAGCATTACGCCCAAACAAATAAGTGCACTTGTTCGCTGCGAGGATCTTTCAGCACAACTCACGCCGAAATACAGTAGTAATTGTTCATTGACGCCGAGGGTAGTTAACCAGAACGCGGACCCGCTGCAATGGTTCGTTTACCCCCCTCTATCTCTTATCCTGAGGTAGCTACGTAACCTGGACGGGGTATAGTTCAGCTAGTCTTACCTTAACGTGCCTGCTGTGAAGTTTGAGAATAACGTAGGGGTTACCAAACTCCCTTAGTAGCTGCCTGCACTTTCCACAAGGAGGCAACACAACGTTCTTCTTTCCATTGACCGCAACTATCGTCAGAATCTCGAATGCACCTTCAGATACCATGGTTCCAACAGCTGCGTACTCGGCGCAGAACGAACTTGGCGCGGAGCCACTCACCTCGATGTTCACTCCTTGAAAGATTCTGTTGTCCTTGGTCTTGAGCACAGCTGCGACGGAAGTCCTTTCAGACATCCTTCTTCTAGCGAGCTCTGAAGCTCGGTCGATTAACAACTGATCTTCGGTAGAAATTCGGTGCGCTCGCATCATCCATCAAAGAAGAATGCAACGCGCTACTCTCGAATAAGCGAGGCGGTGGGGGATCCGCGTGCTTTACGGAGTTATTGCTGAGAAGCCACTTGTTCTCGCATAAGCATGGGCGCCCGAGGGAGTACCGAATCCCGGAGAACGTAGGAGATCGCTCCCGCGATTAAGATGAGAATCGCGCTGGCAGTTCCGAGACCGGTGTTGAGGTCCCGGTTCGTTCCAACGAGGCCTACGCTGAAGGCTAGGAGGATTGCGCCGAAAATAATCCCCCTCATTCCGGCTTCATGCAACAACCGCTTGGTTGCCAACGTGAAGCAGTGAATTGCGCCGAGTGAGCAAATCACTCCGACGATCAGGACAACCGCGAATACGAAGCTGAAGAATTGCATTTGGAATGGATAGAGGCTGTAAATTGGGACGGCGACCAAACTAACGACTAAGCTCACGACGCCGCCAATTACGAAAAGTGCGGCTGCGATATCGATGAACCCTGTCTTCAAACTTGACTTGCTCAATGTGCTGACCGAATGGGTGTATTAGCGCCATTACTTTAAAGTCTGAGTTCACCACGGACACATTTTCCACTTCGGAAATTCAATTCGTCCTTGAAGGTAGCTGAATCTTGGTTGAAATGTGCACTTCTACACGTAGATCCTACAAAACAAACAGAACCATCGGTTGTTCGATCTCTGCGTGCAACCCCCGCATGCAGGGCACTTTGGACAGTTGCGTGTGGGTGACGATGGTATCAACCTGCGTCGTCATGGATAAAGCGGGAAGCATGGGAAAAGCTTGTTGATAGTGTCTAACGACAATGGAGCAATCCGTGTGGGCCTAGCAACGGATCTTTTCATGAAAAGTGGCAACCGGGTCGTCTTGGTTGGGAGGGGAATTATCGGATGGTGCCTTGTCAGACAGGTACCTGGGCTCCTGGAAAGTTCACTAGGGGCATCGTGGAAATAGTAGAATCATGCATATTGACATCGTGGGCAGCGGTTATTCCTAGCATAGAGCGGCTAAGATTTGGCATCATTACACGGCCTAATGCACTGGATTAATCTCTCCGGACGATCAAACAAACCATGCCTCATGATCCTTTAGGTGAGTGCTAGTTATGGCTACTAGAGTTGGCGCCACGTTATCTGAGAGGCTTCTTGTTCTAATCGTTTCGGTAGTTGCTATCTTTGTTTCATGGAGCGTGATCCGCTACTGGTTAGTCTCAGTCTCATTCCCTGACAGATTCATACATTTCATAGACGTCGGCGTTGTGGTAGTAACTGGTATCGCGGCAACGATAACGCTCGTCAGATTAATTGCTCGCCCTGTGGCAGCCCGAGCAGGTCCTACGCAGATAAACACACTCAAGTTGCTTTTTCAGCTGTTAGGGCTCGGGATAATCATTGTAGCACTGGTCCTTCTCTCAGGTCCTACTGGAAGCAGTTTCCTTAGCGCATTAGTTGGGATAGGATTCTTCGGCATAGTGGTAGGCCTGGCAGCACAGGCAGTGTTAGGCAATCTATTCTCAGGGCTAATGCTTCTCGCCGCTCGCCCCTTCAATATTAACGATCGAATCGCCCTGATTACGTGGCAATACGGGAAGTTCGCGCCTTCCCTCGCCCATGGCTGGATGGAACCAAGCTACACAGGAGTAGTGAAGGGAATCAGTCTTACATATACGCGGATCCTAACCGACTCAAATGCTCTGCTAAAGGTGCCTAACAGTATAGTAACTCAATCGTTGATCATGAATCTTAGCCACGGAAGACAGGGACTGATCGCGATTCAATTCGAGGCGCCGATACAAGTTGACCCACGCGACTTACGCAAGAACCTGAATTCAACTTTATCAAAAATGAACGAATTCAAAGGTGAGGAAGATAATTTCGAGATCCTTGAGGCCTCTCCTACAGGCTACCTTGTGGCCATGAGCTACAGAGTAGAGAAGCAAACCGAGAGACAGATGAAAAGCATCTTACTCAACGGAGTCCGCAACGTTCTCAACGATGCTAGAGAGCAGAGCGCAAAGGGCGCAAAATGATTCCACTTTGCGACCGTTCGTGAGCATTTAAACCGCACTCCACTCACTCCACCTAGTGTAGATGCAAACATCTTCCCCCAAGCCTAATCGGTTTCACTGCGGCTAATGTTTGATTAAGAGGATGACAACTTTGGTGAATGAAATCAAATTCCAAAGCAGCATTGTCTACCTTTGCGAATTCTGTGGGTATGGTTACCAAAGCATTGGCATGGCAGAACGCTGCGAGCAACATTGCGATACACAACTGCGATCTTCAGCGAGGATAAGACAAAGTGCAGTCTACCAACCTGCGATAGAAGTCCTAACCGTTAGCGGTAGGCGACATCTCCAACAGCGCCATCCTATGAAGAACCAAATCCCTTCGCCTTAGTCGCCAATAACACAACTCGACGGAGGTGAGCACCTTATGATGAGAGCTCAGGTAATGTGTCCAACATATGTATACTCACCAACCTATCCGTACGGATATTACTACTACAACCCATGGGCAGGCTACTACGTCTGGGAATGGTAACCATTACCAGAGAACACGTTGGGTTGGAAGATATTTCCTAGCTTCTTTTTCCCTATCGTTCTTGTTAGTATGATTCTGAAGCGTAAAGCAAATATTGCTTTCGCGCTTGCGCTCCTGTCATACAATTTGACCACGCTCGGGTGAAATACATTTTTTGTTGAAGCTGACTCGATTCGAAGGAAACCCCATAATTGTTCCGAGAAAGAAAAAATCGTGGGAACTTGAAGGCACATTCAATCCTGGAACAATTGTCGAGAATGGAACCATCCACATGCTCTATCGCGCCGTAGATGAGAACAGAGTTTCTAGACTAGGCTACGCGCGAAGCAGCAACGGGACCGAGGTTCACGATCGCTCCGAAAGGCCCGTTGTCGGACCCTCTGCGGGCTGGGAGGAATTTGGGTGCGAAGACCCTCGGATTACTCTTTTTGATGGAAGGTATTACGTTACCTACACGGCATTTTCTCGACGCGGGCCCCGCATAGCACTCGCCTCAACCGTTGACTTCGAGAATTTTGAGAAACACGGTTTGATTGGACCGGACCGCGATGACAAGGACTGTGTGATCTTCCCAGAACGCATTGCCGGAAAAATTGCCATACTACACCGATTAGAATCAAAGATACAGATCGCTTACTTTGACAACATATCGCATCTAGAGAACTCGAAGGATTTTTGGAAAAGTTACGTAGAGCACCTGGACGACTACGAGGTCATAAGGTCGAAGTTCCCGTGGGAGCAGAGGAAGGTTGGCGTCGGACCTCCACCGATTAAGACAGATCGTGGATGGTTACTCGTCTATCATGGTGTAAGTATAGACCACATTTATCGAGCGGGTGCAATGCTTCTCGACCCAGAAGACCCCTCCAGAGTAATAGCCCGCAGTAGGGAACCAATTCTAGAACCTCAAATGCAGTTTGAGAGACGGGGGGTAGTGTCGAACGTCGTATTTCCCGAGGGAGCAACGGTAGTTAACGGAACATTGTCCGTGTATTACGGCGGAGCGGACACTGTGTGCTGCGTTGCCTACGCGCCGCTGAAGCAATTTCTCGACGAACTCGAAAAGTCGAACTGAGTCTGTTAATCCGTGTGGCCGAAACATGTCAAGAATTCCTCTGCAGCTAGGAGGAATGCGATCGTCGATTCTGCACCTTGGTTCTGGTTAAGTCCACGCTCCCCGAACCCATCATAGCATGCCCCTGATGCCACATCGTAAACGATGACATTTTTCGTATTCATCCCGAAGAACCATCCTAGCGCCCGTCGAGCCATATTCTCATACGATCTATCATGCGTCAATCGGTATGCGGTTGCAGCCGCTTCGACCAATGCTGCCGGTTCGATGGGTTGCTGGTCGTACAAAGCCTTCGCTTTACCCTTTGCGTACCAGCCGTTGTTACCAATTGGAGCGCAAACCCCATTCTGCGTCTCCGCTTTATTCAAGAACCTCAGGGATTCTTCACCCACTTTTAGTAGCATCTCGTCATGAAGAAGCTCGTATGCTACTAACATCGCTTGACTCAACCGAGCATTATCATATGAAAGAATACTCTCATACCACTGCCACTCACCGTCTTTGTTCGCCTGATAGGCTTTGAGTAAATCTGCTGAAGTTTCCTTCAGGTCGGTTTCTAGATTCTTATCATCAGGCTCTGAGAGCATTCGTTCATGTATGGCAAGACACGCGTAAGCCTTTGTTCGGGGTGACTCTGAAATGCGGGCCCATGGAAGGGCTCGATCGAAGACTAGCCTTGCAGATCCCTTCATTCCTTCTGGCACCCTCGAATTCAATATGACGCCTGTTGCCCAAAGTGTTCTTCCGAGATGGTCACCTATCGTCGGCTTATCTATGAGGTCAAGGGAAAAGTCCATGAAGTTATGCAATTGTCCGTTGTCGTCTTGCATTAGCAACAGGAAACTAAGGAGTTTTTTCTGTAGTTCGGCTAGGCGCTTGTCAGGCCAATATTGAGATGCCTTAACGCTGAGCACAAGAGCCCGCGCATTGTCATCTACTGCGTAACCCTCCTTCTTGTAAGGAACTGAGAACCTTGCGTGTTGGATTACAGCGTTAGCATCGGTGAGAGCGAAGAGGTGGTCGAGCTTAACTGACTTGGCGAGTTTCTCGCACAACTCGGGCAGATCGTGTTGCAAGTCTGAAGGTGTCAGCATACTCGTCAGCTACCCTTGTCCATCCTACTTGTCGGCCGTACTTGAATGCATTTGTTTCCAATTGGCGCTTAAGCCCTGGATCACTTATTATCCTATCTACGCACTCGGCGAGCGATTGTGGGTCGGCGAATTTGCAGAGTAGGCCCCTGTTACCTGACAAGACTTCTTTTGAGAAAGTCGATGGTGTTGAGACTATAGCTTTTCCGTGGCTAAGCGCCAGGGTCAATGTGCCGCTCGAAACTTGATCTCTCCCGAGATAGGGCGCAACATAGACGTCCACTGCTTGCAGGTATCTTGACAACCTGTCTTCAGGCAGAAAGTTGTCAATGAATCTGACGTGATTCTCGACCCCCAGCCTCTTGGCAAGCGCAATAAGCTTATCGCGGTAGGCCTCCCCTTCGTGCTTACGAACTTCGGGGTGGGTCTCGCCAATTACCAGATACAGAAGATCTGGTCTTTCCCTCACGAGTGGGGGGAGTGCCTTGATCGCATACTCAATCCCTTTTCCCTCACTGAGTAACCCCAGAGTCGCGAGAACGAAGCGTTTCTGTAACCCTAGCTCACGCTTCGCGTACTGGTCCATGCGTCGTTCTGGCGAAGTAGCGCCATGCCCTATCACCCTAATTCGACCTGGGTCAAGACCGGTTTGATCCTCTAGGAGCTTTGCAGCAGACGCTATCGTGACCACTACTGCCTGACTCATTTCAGTAAGTTTAGCCAAAACCCGGCGTGCCTTTTCTGGCGGCTTCGCCATAACTGTGTGAAAAGTTGTTACAATGGGCTTCTCAAGGTTCGCATAAAGGTCCAGGATATACTCTCCCCACTCGCCTCCGAATATCCCGTATTCATGCTGCACACTCGTAACGGATACGCTCGAATCGTTGAGAAACGAGGCCGCAGCTCGGTAACTATCCTGAATGTGCTGGTCTATTGTGGCTCTTACGTTCGTGTCGGAGTAGAGATTTCCACCTTCCTCGTTTATCGCCACAATTACATTTTCGCGGACGTGCCCCTGCATCAGTAAAGCCAGTGAGAGGTTTCGAGTGTAGCTTGCTATACCACACTCCCTGGGAGGATATGTGCTGACAAAACCAACGCGCAGCTGAGCATCCAATCTACTCTCCTCCTGCAATTTCATCCGAAAATGTCGGTCAGTTCCGGGACCCGACGGAACAGATTCCGCCCAAAACACACACGACGATTATTACTTATGGCATCGATGGTTAAAAAGCTAGGTGGAACGTCGCCCGTTTAATCAACCGACTCGCCATCCAACTTCATCGTGAGTCGCGAGCAAGAGAACTAGTCACGTCATGGTACGAAAACATACAGTCAACAACCTCATCTGAGCATCACCTGCGTTAGGCACCTGACGCCAATTCGTCTAGACCAAATTTCATTTCAAAGTCATGCTGCATCGATGCGGTAACCAAAGAATTGTACAACAGCATCGACACCGTTAGGGGACCCACGCCACCAGGCACAGGAGTGAGGAAAGACACTACACGAATTACATTGTCAAAGTCAACGTCCCCCATCAGTTTGCCGCCGACACTACTCGTGCCGATATCTACGACAACGGCGCCCGGCTTAATCATCTCGGGGCCGACGGTAAATTCGGAACGCCGACCGATCCCGGTGAGAAGAATGTCCGCCTGTCTCGAAATGTCAGCGATTTCCTTCGTTTTCGAATGACAAACGGTTACGGTAGCATCCTCGTTCAACAGAAGTTGGGTCAAGGGCCTTCCAACCAGCTGGCTCCGGTTAATTATGACTGCGTGCTTCCCCGCGATTCCGACCTGATAATACTTCAGCAGAACAATTACTCCCTTTGGTGTACACGGGACCAGTTTCGCATACTTTTCTGCCAATCGTCCAAGGTTGCAAGGGTTCAACGCGTCTACGTCCTTCTCTTTTGCAATTGCGGCGACCGCCGCGGCTTCATTAAGAGGCTCGGGTAGTGGAAGCTGAAGAAGAATACCTGTCACTGTTCTATCTTGATTCAGATCGTGAATGACTTGTTCAAGCTCTGACTGCGGGGTGTCCTCTCGCAATTCTATGTTACGTGACTTTATCCCTGCAGCGGTGCACGCCGCATTCTTGTTATTGAGGTAGGTTCGCGAAGCTGGATCATTTCCGACGATTATGGTTACAAGGCTAGGTTCAACGTTCGATTTCCTGAGCGAAACAACCTCATCACTAATCTTCGATCTGATGATTTGAGATACGGGATTCCCGTCCATTATTGTTGCAGTCAAATTCTTTCTCCAGCCGAGATAAGAGTATGAATATCTCACCTTATTGAACAGTAAATTCACTTCGGGAATCAACCGAAACGAAATTAGCCTTGGGACTCATCCTCGGACATGACTATTTTTGAAACTGGTAGAATGCGTCCCTAATTTCAGCGAGGGAAGGAGGAAGGAAGTGATTGACGCGATTACCAACGAGGCGCGAGCTAGGAATGTTAAGGTCCTCGACGTCGAATCGGACGCTAACCATAATCGATCCGTTTTGACGTTTGTCGGCGAACCCGACGACGTGAAGGATGCTGGGTTAGCGATCAGCGCGAAAGCCATCGAGCTTATCGACCTGAACAAACACAGAGGAGAGCATCCTAGGATGGGAGCCGTCGACGTCATACCCTTCATCCCAATATCAGACGTCACGATGGAAGAATGCGTCCAGTTGGCGAGGGATTTTGCGAAGGAATTTGCTTCTAGGCTCAGAGTTCCTGTCTATTTGTATGAGGCGGCGGCAACGCGACCCGAGAGGAAGAATCTAGCAGACGTTAGAAAGGGAGAATTTGAGGGATTGCGCGAGCAAATAGGCAAAAACCCCGATAAGACGCCTGACTTCGGACCTAACAAAATTCACCCTACTGCAGGAGCAACCGCAATAGGCGCGAGACAGATACTCATAGCGTACAACGTGAACTTAGCGACAGCCAACCTAGACGTAGCCAAGAAAATCGCCAAACAGGTTAGGGGAAAGGACGGTGGACTTTCTGCAGTAAAGGCACTAGGCTTCGAGCTGAAGGACCGAGGCATCGTCCAAGTCTCAATGAATATGGTTGATTACAAGGCCAGCCAGCTCTTCAAGGCATTTGAGCTGGTCCGAACACTCGCTGAGGAACAAGGCATCCAGGTTGTCGAGAGCGAAATCGTTGGCCTGGTTCCGCAAGAAGCCTTAATCGACAGCGCTCAGTTCTATCTCAGGCTCCACAGTTTTAAGAAGGACCAAGTCCTAGAACGAAAGCTCGCCGAATCGGAAACCGATCGACTCGTGTCAATGAGCTTGGCGGCTTTCAGCTCGGAAGTCGCCTCCGACAAACCCGTTCCAGGTGGAGGGAGCGCATCAGCCTACTCTGTTGCTTTGGCGGCAAGCCTTGTAAGCATGGTATCCAGGCTCACCCTGAAGAAAACTGAATATGAAAAGTACTGGCCAGCTGTTAGAGAGATCCTAGCTGAAAGCGAACAACTTCGCGTGCAATCGCTCACATTCGTCGACCGGGACGCACAAAGTTTCGCTGCTCTAATGAAGGCTTATCGTTTGCCGAAAGAAACCGACTCCGATCGACGGGCCAGATCCAAGGAGATACAAATGTTACTGAAAGAGGCGGCTCAAGTGCCACTCGAAACAGCTGAGTTCGCTGCACGTACAGTGCACGCGGCCAGGAAGCTTACTGACTATGCTAATACCAACGCGCTCTCGGACATACGAACCGCTATCTTTCTAGCCCAAGCTGGATTCCAGGGCGCGAGTGCTAACGTCGCAACGAATTTGACCGGAGTAAAGGAAAGTGAGTATCGGAAGCACACGGAACAGACGCTTAACGAATTGCAGAATCAAGTTGAGAAGAATACATCTGATGCGTTAAGGGTTCTGACCACGAGGAGCAAAGATCTTGGTTAGGGGCTGCTGACGGATTCATTTCGCTCCCGCTTTCTCATACATTCTCCGGAACGTCCACCTTATTGCGTTCTTTAATTCCAGCAACCTGCGGTCATCTCCATAGTTGTGCACATGGATGGATTTGAGGTGGCCTTCCTCTTGCTCAACATCGTACGTGAGCATGTTATCGGGTTGTAGGGATCCTGCCGTCGCGGCCTCTTTGTCTTTGCTCTGCATGGGCTCCAAAACTTTCGCCAAGAGGAACGACCGTAGAGGTGGGGAATTGGAATCTAGGTTGATGCCCGGGTCGGGTAGGACGGTAAGATTATTGGCCTCAATGGCGATTGAGGCAATCCGCACACCGTCGGTAGTCATGATTGGCACGTTGTCAGATGGAGTTTTCTCCGATGCTTGAAGCTTGGTTGGCGGCGCGTTGGCTGCAGGCCCGATGTCAACTGGCCGGAAGCTTCTCTCCGCAAGAAGAGTGTCGACAACTTCCAAGAACGATCGCAGGTAGTTTACTTCCTCTTCTTGCTGCTTTAATCGACGCTCGAGAAACGTCTTCATCTCAGCCAGTCTCTTTGTTAGCTGGTGATCTGGTGCGGCCAAGGAACTTCACAGTGTATGGGCAGAGCTTGACCGGATTAAATAGTTAATTGATCGGCGCGTCTTGGGAAAGGAGCTAGGCGAGAGAGAGGAGCCGCTTACGGTTGGGGTTTCGCGATAACCCTCGTCATCTCGTTTTCGGAGTTGTCCGCTGTTATGAATATGGGAACATTTTCCATGCCTGTCGCAATATAGCTAGATAGTAGCCATTGGCCTGGAGCGAACTCGAGTGTTTTCTCAAGAATCCCCTGGTCGATCGTGAAAGTGCTGCTCACAAGACTGCGATCATATGGTCGGGGTAACGGGCCTACAAAATAGGTATGCAGCTGTTGCAATGCATTTGTGTTGAGGTAAGCGATTCTCTGCGTCGCGACGCAGCCGCCAAGCCCGTACTTTCTTCCCTGCCTGAGCAAGGTTTCGATTCGATTTGTGCAGGTAAGATCGATTCCTCTAGCTTTGTCGTAGGCCGGGATGAATTCTTGGGCTTCGTCGAAGACAAACAGAATCTGTGGTTCAACTTGAAACTCCCGTTTCCTTCGCTTAAGCATCTCCGTAGTTAGGTCTATGGCGAGTTTCTTGATAATATTCGGTTCTGCAACAGACAGGCACAGCAGCCTCGTATCGCCATCCAAAAGGCTCAATAGCTTTTCTGTGGTGTACGCGTTTTTATCGACCGTCTTTGCTGCGCGACTGAGGGATGACTTGAGTTCAGATCTTGTGCCTGCCCATGCAGCGAGCGAGCCGCTCTTCCAAACCTTGAATTTCTCAACGGCGTCTGTAGCAACTGACTGTAAGTAGTCGAGAAATTCCGGAGTCACAATACTAAAGCGATCTGTCCGATTATCCCTTAACCAATCAAGGATCTTCTCTTCAATTTCATGGATTGCGTCCAAGTTTACCTGTTTGTCACCTTCGCCTTTCTCCAGTAGTCTAACCTGCTCCAGGATATTCTCGAATGTGGGCGGGGGCCTTCCTGCCTCTGCATAATGCCCCAGCTTTCCTTGAGAGAAGATATTCTCCAGATTTTGTGTTAGGTCATATTTCTCGAAGCCCCTGGGGGTCACTATGATTTTCCGGAGGTGGTCGGCGTCTGTGACTGGCACCTCGGTGATTATCTTGCTGTTAATTGTCTTATCCACAAATACGTCTTGCAGCAGGAATGGGTACTCCATCGAAATATCGAAGATTACCGTCTTAGTCTTTTTGGAGTGGTAGGTTATTCTCCGGAGGATGTTTGACAGCAGGTTGCTCTTGCCGCCGCCGGTGAAGGAAAATACACCAAAGTGGTAGCGGACAAGGCGGTCGAAGCTAACATAGATCGGGACGGCACCGTCTTCTTCTTGAAACATCTTGATCGTGCCCACTCGCGGGTCTTTTCTAGCCTCGAAGGTTGTAGCTATCTTGTCGTTCCACACGAGCCCCAGCTCATCTAGGAGTTTTCGATTGTACATTCGATGGATGGTGGCTTTGTTTAGGATGAAGACGCGTTCGCCCACCACAGGATAGGTGAATCCTTTGACATACCTTTGCTCTGACTCGTCTAAGATTAGGTCGTAGTTGAGTGGTATTGCGCTGAGTTGTATTATCATCGTTGCCTTATCGTCTGTGTCCCAATCGGCAACGCTCTGTTCGATTATTTCAAACTGGTATGGGTAGTAGCTCTGTTCTGAAAGGCCTCGCAGGCCGAAGTGTTCTGGTCCAATTCGCGAGACTTCAAGAAGGGTGAATCTCTTTCCGCCGTATTTCTTAGCTTTGAAGTTGCGTACTGCTAGAAGCATCCCCTCTTCAAGCAGTCCCATGAGGTCCCTTTGGTATTGGGCTTTAACGCGGCATTCATATTTGGCAGAAAAGCCGGTTGTCTCTGCTGAGATATCTGTTCGCCTTATGGCGTAGACGGCAGCAAGCCTTCCTTCGAATCGGCCGTCGAGGTCGGTAAACTGTTCGTTAAGTTCTGTTTCTAACATTTTCTATTTCGCTCCTTCGTGATCGGAAGGTGTTCATGTAGAATGAATATTTTCTTAGTTTTGGATGCGAGATGAGCCAATGTCCCATTCCTTTGATCATTTGGGAGGCGTTACTTCGCTGGGCTTTGGCAATCTTATCCGCGATGTATAGGGGTTCATTATGTCCGAATACTTCGGGAACACTCTCATGTGTCATGGCTTTCAGCGTAACCATCATGAGTTCTTGAATGCGATTCTCGGAGCTCGCTGCTTGCCATAGAACCGGTTCTACCTCCTCAACGGCCCCCCCGTACTCATGTTTCAGCTTGAGAGTTGGAGCATTTTCGGACGGTAGGTAGAGCCGATCAATGAACAACACATTGCTTCTGAACTGATCATCAGACTTCGCCTTATCCAATTGAATATATGACTTGACGAAGAGCTGTTCTTGGATTATTCTATTCTTTACTGCGCCAGAAATATCTCCTTTCACGTCGTTGAATCGTCCAACGATTGTCTGGAATGATGTGTCGTACTCAACGGTGGCCCATGGAACTTGTACTTGGTCATGGTGGAACATGCTCAGTGCTTGCAATAACATACGATCAGTAGTCGCTACTTGCTCCGCAGTGCCAGCCCAAATGTGACGTTCGACACATAACGGGATGAGATGCGTAATCATGTCCCTAGCAGTTGTGTCTTTGGTTATTCCTATGATCAGAACCTTGTTGAGTCTGCAGGTCTCAAGAAGCATGTTCAAAGTAAACAAACAGAGGAAAGCCAAATCAAGGGTCGTTAACCATCTCGAGTCCCGGCCGTCGGCAATCTGAAGCGGGTTGCCAACGTTGCTCGCGAAAAAGCGTTGGCCAATGTACTCCACCATTCTTTGAGTTCGATCCCACGCTGTCAACAGGTTCGGCATCAACGAAAATTTCCCATTCGATTCACGAAAATACTTCCCATCATTAGCAGCCCTCGTCAAATACCTAGCCAATTTTTCAACTCTCAACGAGTCCGACGTAATGTTCAGTCGGCTTGCAAGCTCGTCCACGCTGAGGGCCGTTTGGAGTTGTTCCATTAGAAACATTGCCGAGTGGCGGAGGTAGTCGCCTCGCGGCGGCAGCAGTCCGTCACTGTCTCTGGTGCGGTATCTGCTGAATGCCAGATCCTGCTCATCAAGCCTCAAACCATCGGTAGTGATTCGTAGGGTGGCGCATTCACGTTTCCAGAGGGCTCGTTTCGAGGTATCATGTAATAGACTGGAATGAGTTCCTGAAAGTGAGCGGTCTAGCAGGATAATCTGGAATTCTTTGGTTTTTGCCATGGTGTAGGCTAAGTAAAGCTCCGAAAACAGCATAATCCAGTTGGCTATGGTCGAGTTGTCTACTGTAGATTGATCAGTCAGAGGGCCTGAGATCGCCTGATCCGCAGCCCCCCTGAAGGTGCTTTGGGGTTCAACTTCAGGAATCGAATCAATGTAAATTGGGACACAGCTCGCAAGTCCATGCCCTTTCTCCACAAAATGTGTGTCGTAAGTTACTGTTGGTGTTTGATCCTTTTTGTAGGTAATAGATCCTGTTGCTGCGTATGCTCCGGCCCAGAATACTGCTAGGCCACCCAACAGGTTCTGATCCATCGACCCATCAATCGCCGCAAACTTGGCCGAGGATTTCTCGAATGTGTCTTGAGCCGTTTCGTATGATCTGTCATACCTGAAGTCTGAGATGAGCAATTTACTGACCAGGGGCCAGTAAGTGCGGCTTGCGCCTTCAAGCCGCAAGCCGCTTTCACCAACCTGACCCTCAGCACCTTCCTTCAGAATCTGGCCTAGTCTCTTGACGTTCATGCTTAGTATCGACGACATGCGGCTCAAAACCCCAGAATAGACAACCGACCATTTACATAAAGGCTGAAGTGTTATTGAGGATCAGAGACGATTGAACTATGAGCACGTTTCTGGATTACTTGAGTTCAAACGTAGTCACCCTGTTCGTTGTTCTCAGTCCGAGGGGTGTGATTCCGTTCTTTCACGGGCTCACTGCGAATGCAACTGAACGGCGGAAAAGGATAATTTCGAATCGAGCGATTGTCGGTTTCCTGACATTAACTTAAATACCAATTCGCGAGTGCTTCGTCAAGGTGCCCGACCTATGAGTGACTGCTTTAACATCCGAACCGAGGCTGTTTAACCTACACCCTGCATATCTCAAGCACCAAAGATTTTTCGAGGTTGACTGTTGATGGATAGTGTTCAAACTATAGGAGAAATATTGGACGGCAAGTTCGACGGCAGCCACGTTGCACTGAGAGGATGGCTGCACCACATACGCAGTAGCGGGGGCATACTTTTCCTACAACTTCGTGATGGCTCAGGCGTCATTCAATGTACGTTGAAAAAGGATAAGATTGATCCGGAGACCTTCGAAAAACTCAGCGCTACACCAATCGAGAGCACCATTGAAGTTTCGGGTGAAGTGAAGAAGGATGCTCGTGCCCCGCGAGGGTACGAAATCCAAGGAGAGAGAGTGAGCGTACTTTTCCCTGCGCAGGATGGCTATCCTATCGCGAAGAAGTATCACGGGCCGGATTTTCTGTTGGATTATCGACACTTGTGGATTCGTAACGAGAAAATGCAAGCGACCATCCGTTTGAGAAGCCGTTTGATAGAGGAAGCCCGTAGATGGTTAATGGATCACGGTTACCTCGAGGTTCAGGTCCCGATACTCGTAAATGCGGCTGTGGAGGGTGGCTCGACTCTTTTCTCAGTCAAATACTTCGAGCAGAAAGCTTACCTTTCCCAAAGCTGGCAGCTCTATGCGGAAGCGATGATCGCAAGCGTCGGCAAGATCTTTACGCTTGCACCGTCCTTCAGAGCTGAAAAATCTCGGACAAGGAGACACCTTACAGAATATTGGCATCTTGAAGTTGAAGCGCCCTGGCTTGAGCTTGAAGGGTTAATGGAACTCGAGGAGGAGCTGGTTACACACATGTGCCACCAGATCGCACAGGGGATGCCTGAAAACTTGAAGCTGCTGGGCCGCGACCCAAGCAAACTGGTTAACATCCAACCGCCCTTCCCAAGGATAACATACGACGAAGCGGTTGAAAGGATCCAAAAATCCATGCCCACACTCAAATGGGGAAAGGATCTCGGTTACGAGGAGGAGAAAGTGCTCACCCAAGACTTTGAGTCACCATTTTTTGTCAGCCGTTTTCCAAAGGGAGTTAAGGCATTCTACCACATGCCTGATCCGCAAAACCCGAAGGTCACCCTCTCAGTAGACCTACTTGCTCCAGAAGGATACGGTGAGATTACCGGAGGCGGCCAACGCATTCACGTTCTCGAACAACTCCTTACTAGGATAAAGGAGGAGAAATTGAATCCGGACGATTACAAATGGTATACGGAGCTTCGCCGCTACGGAACGGTTCCGCACTCAGGCTTTGGAATGGGCGTCGAGAGAATTGTAGCGTGGGTTTGCGGCCTTGAACACATCCGAGATGCAATAGCCTTCCCACGGCTAATCAATCGCATTTACCCCTAGCCCGGCCTTGAAGCTGTTGCCACATGCTACGAATCAGAAAGATGCACAGTGCCGACGTTAGCTTCGCGGTGCGACTGTCAGACCAAGAAAATTGGGGAATCCCGGCCCGAGATTTCGATAGGATACTGCGCCTCGACCCGCGAGGCAGCTTCGTCGCAATGGAAAACGCGCGAAGGGCCGGCCTTGCAACGACTACAAGTTACGGTGAGCAAATCGCTTGGATCGGCAACGTCGTTGTCGAGAAATCGCGGAGAGGAAAACACATCGGCCAGGCTCTCGTCAAACATGCAATAGGCTACTTAAAGAAAACTGGGGTGAAGCGCATAGCGCTCTATTCTTTCGATGAAAACATCGAATTCTATCGAAAACTTGAGTTCATCCAAGGCCCGCGATTCTCGAGGCTCCGTCGTGAACGACAGCCGTTACGAAACGAAGTCTCTGAATCGGGTACTCGCAAACCAATGACGATGCCTGCGTTGCTAGCGACCGATAGGAAAGCTTTCGGAGCTGATAGAGCGCGACTCCTCGTCGACGTGCTCAACTCGGGTGCCGCGTCGTATCTCGGTTACTCAATTAGATCGAAGCGCTCTTACTTACTAGCCAAAGACTATGAGGACATGTTGGAACTCGGGCCATGGATATCATTCGGTCTCAGACCAGCAGAACTGGAATCAATGCTTCGTCTTGCTCTCAACAAGGCGAAAGACAAACCGATCGAGATCACCTGCCCGCTCACGAATAGCAAAGCCCTAACTATGTTGTTGAAATCTCATTTTCAAACAATTAATGGAGGGCATGTGATGTGTTACAGGAGATTCTCAAAGATAGGTCAGCCGAACGCAATAGTTGCGTTTGGTTTTCTCGATAAGGGCTGAATCATGCCCCGTGGTAGTTCCTGACTATTTTACGCTCTCTCGGATAAGGGGTGTCAATTCTAGCGCGGGCTTCCCGAGCTTCTTGTCAAGCGATGCTTTGATCAATCCATAGTATGGTGGCGAGGGCCTGACTGGTCTTGATTTGAATTCGGCATGGAACTGCGTACCCATGTAGAAGTATCTGTCTGGCAACTCGAAGATTTCCATTCTTCTTCCATCAACGCTTCGACCTGAAAACACCCCTCCAGCTTTCTCGATTTGGGATATGTATTCTGGGTTCACTTCGTACCTGTGTCTGTGGCGTTCCGAAATCATATCCCGCCCGTATAGATAGCTGGCTAAGGAGTTTGGCAGTACGCGTATTTCGTGCGCGCCAAGCCTCATCGTAGCACCTTTCACATCGACACCAATTTGCTCGGGCATTAGATCAATTACAGGATACGGGGTCTTTGGATCTATTTCTGTGCTGTTCGCAGTTTTCAGTCCTAAGTGACGACAGAATTCAACAACAGCCATCTGGAATCCGAAGCATATTCCGAGGGTAGGAATGTTCTTCTCGCGCGCATAGGCCAAAGTCGCGATTTTCCCTTCTGTACCTCTTGAACCGAACCCACCGGGGACAAGAATTCCATCGAAACGTGATAGGATAGAACAGTTAGATGGTTCATTCTCGAACACCTCGGTCTCGATCCAGTCTATCTCAACCCGCGCGTCGCATGCTCCACCCGCATGCTTCAATGCCTCGTTGACGCTAACGTAGGAGTCAGCGAGCTCGGCGTACTTACCGCATAGCGCAATTCGAACAACCTCGTGTGGGTTGGCTATGGCAGCGACTACTCTGTTCCACGGACCCCAGTCAGCCTTGTGTTTGTCCAGAACAAATCGGTCAACCAAATAGTCTCCCATTCCTTGAGAATCAAGTTCGACCGGCGCTTGGTAAATCGTCGGCAGGTCAGCGGAGGAGAATACACCACGCTCCTCGACGTTACAGAACAATGCTATCTTTCTGCGAGGCCCAGTCAATAGAGGCCCATTTGTTCTCGCAACAATCACATCGGGTTGAATACCAATCCTTCGCAGTTCCTGAACACTATGCTGGGTCGGTTTCGTTTTTTGTTCGCCAACCACATCCAACGCCGGGACCAAAGTGACATGAACAAACAAGACATTCCGTTGTCCTTCCTCAAGCTTTAGCTCGCGCGCAGCTTCCAGGTAAGGAAGACTCTCTATGTCACCAACCGTCCCGCCTATTTCTACCAGAAGCACATCAGGATAGACTTTTGTTGCAATTCCCCTAACGACGGATTTGATTTCGTCGGTGATGTGCGGTATAATTTGGACACATTGTCCAAGGAAGTCACCTCGCCGTTCCTTGTTAATGACAGATGTGTAGATTTGGCCAGTTGTTGTATTGTGACTTCGGGAGAGATTGATATCCAAGAACCGCTCGTAGGTTCCAAGGTCCATATCGATCTCCCCACCATCGTCAGTAACGAAAACCTCGCCGTGCGCGACCGGGTTCATTGTTCCAGCGTCAACGTTGAGGTAGGGATCGATTTTCATCGCTGAGACTTTGAAACCCCTAGTTTGAAGAATCTTTGCGATTGATGCGGTGGTAACTCCCTTGCCAATGCCGGACATTACACCGCCGGTGATGAACAAATACCTCGTATCTGTCGGCATAACTCACACGAAGGAATCGCACAACTTAAAGTTTCTCCGATACTAAATCGGAGAAAATCCGTAAGAAAGAATGTTAGTCTATTTTACTTGGCCCTTGAGCTTCCTGATCTCTTGGTTTATCAGGTTCAGTGCGACACGAGCAGTTGAAATAGCCTGGTCGACCGACTGTGAACTTTCAGAAGACCAAATCTTCGCTGCTCCCTGCGCCGTTTGGTTCCCAAGTTGAGTGAGATAGTAAGTTCCGCCCTTCTCGAAAATCAAACCAGCACTCATGAGGCCCTTCAGGCCTTCTGACTCAGAGGAAGATAGTTGCAGTTCTCCTTTCGGCCTGGCGGTTTCAGGTGAAATCGCGTTTGCATGAAGGAGTTTGACTAAAACGTTGGGGCCAGCTGGTATCGCTTCGCCGAATTCACTTTTCGCAGAATCCTGAAGTTTGCGCAATTGCTCAATTCTCGCCACTGCGTCGGTTACGGTGGTGAGGCTCTTAGTGATGTTGAGAAAGGACTGTACTACTGGGCTCTGCGAGTTCATGCGATAAAGAGTAACGGCACCCACATGGCGCGAAGGGGCTATTGCCTTCATTCTCTCAAGATCGTCCCAAACCCGATATAGGGTCGTGCGACCGATGCCGGCCCTTTGAGCGATCTCTGTTTTCGTAAGATCCTCTTGTGGGCGTTGAGAAAGTATCGTGAGTACCTTGAATTGCGGGCTCTTTGACAGTACTTGCATGAAGGCTGTGGCTTCGTCTGCTGCCATGTAACGTTCAACGAAGATATGGCACGTCGGATGGTATATTAATGTTCCCTTTTCCACACACCAGAGTTTCATATTGAAGATGAATATATGCTCGATAGCGACCCATGAAAAGCATGCCCCTGACAAGCGGTCTATCGGAGGGAGGGGAAGCGGTGCTTCTAGCCATATGGAAGCTAAAGGGCATAGGCACCAATACGGTGGACGAACGCCAACTGAAGGCAGAAATGACGAAAGAGCCCTCCGACGACCTAAGCTCAACCCTGCAGCTGCTAGAGACCCAGGGATTCATTGAGCTCAAGGATGAGGCAGATCGCAAAGGCGTCTCAATTACCCCCCTCGGGGTAGCTATACTACGAAAAATAGAGGAAGACAAGCTGCAGGAACTCAAGTGAACCCATTCTCGGATTCATAAGAGTCCAGTCGTCTGGAGACACCGTTCAACACACGAACAGCGCTTAGATCCTTCCTTTAGCACGAAGCATTCAGGACGAAGGCTCATACCGGGTAATATCTGATACCCACATCAAGCAATACTGATCAGCTGCCTTGGCGTAAGCAGCCACAGGAGAGTGGCGCACTTGCCCATCTGCAATTTCTCCACCTCTAGCTTACAAAGTCCACCCTTCTTCAGCAGCGGTCTCGCGCTCGCGCCTCCCGATGTTAGAGTCGAGATCAACGCGCTTAGCTGAGGCTCGTGACCCACAAGAAGCAAGCGTCGGCAGGGCGAGTATTTTTCTTGCAACGACCGAATAACTTCTTCTGGGAGGACTTCAGGCCTAAGCGCTTGGGATGTTTGTATGATCTCACCCGCGCCATACTCTCGCCCAACGACGAACGCAGTCCCCAATGCGCGCCTATAGGGGCTGGTCAGTAGCAGGTCAAATCCAACTTTCATTCGTCGCATTCCTTTGACGATCCGACGCATCCTCTTCACACCCTTGGTTGTCAGTGGCCGATCTGAGTCTAATGGGTAGGAAGTGTCGCCTCGAATAACTGCTATTCCGTGCCTGAGAATGAATATGGTTTTGGAAGGCACTGATGCGACGTTTGTCTGTTCATGAATGACTGGTTTCCAGATGTTGCCGAATTTAGGAATCGACCGTAGAAATCGCTGGGTCGCGTCGACTTTTCGACGCTCAAGTTCCAACCAGATTTCCATGACCGCGCTCGAAACTTTGTCTCCTCTCCATTTGAACTCGACTAGATCTTTCATGAGAACCTCGAGGTCCTGAATTTGACCCATCAATCGTGCCAGAAGTGTGGCGGTTCTAAGCTGTCTGGTATCCAATCCCACGACTGGTTGTAGCATCTCAAGTGTGTACCTCACTGGTTTGAAAGCTAATCTGACTCTGTGAATCGATGAGTAGTTTGCAGGCGTCACATTTTCGAGTTTCTTGCTCAAATTATCGAAGGAGACATCTATCGCGGCGTCAATTATTTTGCGCGAATTCTCGACAGTGGTGGAGGCTCTCCGAGCGTTGAGCCTAATCTTCGCTCTATTGACCGCGGTCTCAATAAATTTCCTATCCGATTTCCACGATATTTTCTTGGCGGACTTTAGGTATTTGTTTTCCCTGGTACGTAATTCTTCATAGAACTCTTTCATCTCAGGTAGTTCCTTCAGAAACCGACGAATCTTCACCATTTCGACGTGGACGTCTCGTAGGAAGCTGAGTTCTGTGAGTTGGCGCTTAAGCTTGACGCGTGCCTGTCTGACTATGTTATCTGGGTTGAATCGGTCAATCAAATCGATGGTCGTAGTGAGGCGTCTTATACTGACACGTAGATCGTGTACGTTCTTAACTGATGCTGTATCTTGGTAGCGCTTCAAACATACGAGATATTCATTCCATCGCCTATCCAAGGCCTGGATGATGAAATTCAGCACGTCAGGATCGGTTGAGCGACGGCGTGGGCCAATTGTCGGAATAATCCTTCTTCGCGCGGGTCGCTTCGGGGTAGCGGCGATTCTAGCTCTTCGTTGTGTTGTTCGTTTTTGCCTCTTGGCAATCTTTGGTAAGCTACGCTGCGGTTTACCTCGGGCTCTTACTGTGACCGTCGTTTTTCGTGGCTTTTGTAACACCTTACTAACATGCCGGTTGATACCAGGTGGAGTGGCTGGCTTTCGCCTTTTCATCGAAATTCGCTTGTTCTTCGCTGTGATCTTTCTCATTTGTTAGCAACAGGCCCCTGATCGTGAGGACTTTCAATCGGCGGTAACTTTAGGAGAACCTTCTCCACTTTGGTTCTCAATTCTTTGTGTATTGCGAGGGGAGATCTGTTTCCGTTGATGGTCTCGAATTTGTAGTCCGACGCCATGCGTTGGAACTCTGCGCGCATCTTACGTTGGTAATCAATGAAGCACTGGTATATGTCGCCGGAGCGGCGGATGTCCATTCCGGATTCCCAGAAGTCAAGCACGCCGCTCTTCATCAAGTTGCGTTCAGCTAGAACGCGAGGGTTGACGGTGAGATAGAATACTGCGTCCGGGATGAGGGCAATCCCGTAAACGTTCTGAACCCAATCTCTGCTCATTCCTCGGACCACTTCGCGGGCCATCAGCGTGTAGATATAGCGGTCGGCAAGTACCACGAACCCGGCCCTCAAGGCGGGAATGATGTTGTTCTCGAGTTGGTCGGCGAAGTCGGTGGCGTAAAATATGGTCATTGTGACGGGGCTTAGTGTATTACCTAACAGGGCTTCCTGCAACTCCGCCGACACGAGTCGGGATCTCTTTAGGCCAACGTCTATCGTTGGGTAACCGAGAACTTCCAGATGTTTGTGCAATAGGTCGATCTGGGTAGATCTACCCGATCCATCTGAACCCTCTACGACGAGCAGTTTTCCCTTCAGCGGCGCAAGGCTTACCTTGGGGAGACCTCTCCCAAAGAAGTGCTTCTCAGAGCCATTGTCCTGGAATGGAAACGGCGTGTCTCCAGCATGCGCCAAGGTTAGCTCATCCTTGGCTGGGGTTAAGGCCTGAAGAGGTTTCGCATCAGGCGCCTCTTTCAGTGCACTCTTGAATCCGCGCTCAGGAAAGTGAGCTGCTAACAATCCGGTTGGGACACGTAGTGGCCCTCCCTTCGCCTTGTGTTTTGACAAAACTATTCGTTGGCTAACGAAATCGCGAACGGACTGTTGTTGATCGTCGGGTGGGCGACTAGCGTCTATTACAATAAAGTTGTACTGTGATGCAATGTTGTGATATTCGTCATTCAGCATTCCCTGGAATCTCCGGAAACTTTCGTACGGATCTGTGGATAGGTCGAGGTCCATACCCGCCTCATGGTACTTCAGTTGCGGTCGGCCTTCCAGAATTCTGGCTAAGGCCGTTTCCAATGGTACGTCAAAGAAGAAAGTCACGTCCGGCTGTTGCGCGAAACTGTAGAGGTTTCTTACCCACTCCCTATCGCATCCTCGAACTACGTCACGGACAAAGGCGGTGTAGACGTAGCGGTCAGCGAGTACAAGGTAACCCGCTCGAAGCAACGGCAAAATCTGTCTTTCGTACCTATCCGCGAAGTCCGTACAATGAATTAGAGAGAAAGTCGTTGGGGTCAGCAGACGTTTCTTCTTTCCCTTCCGGGTTGCTTTCTTGACAAGTGATGATGAATTCCACTCGGTAAAGATGACCTTATACCCTTCCAATTCAAGCCAGCGACGTAAGAGATAGATCTGGGTGGACTTTCCTGACCCATCTATTCCTTCTACGGCGATCAGCTTTCCAGGAAGCGCTTTTGGTTCTGTCGAGCTTATCACAGGACCACTACCTTCTTTTTGTAAACCCTCTCGAACAGCCTGGACCCATAATTCAGCGCCCACTTCTCGAGCAATAAGTCGCCCTTGCCTTTAAGCAACAGCACTACCTTCTTCTTCCTCAACGTGACTTTCAAGCTGTCAACCCTATTGGAGTGTTCACGATCGAGGGCCTCCGCTAACCGGAGAATGGCGGCTAATTTCATGACAGCCCTTCTTCGTTTCGGCGCAAGTTCCATGAACTCCTTATGACTTGGCTTGGGGAGAGACCGGCTGTGATAGCGGGTCACATGCGCGATCATCGCTTTCTCCGAGTCATTAACGCCTACGAGTGGAGACGCGTTAATCAGGTAAAAGGAATTCTTGTTATGGTTCGTTGTTCCGATGTAATATCCGATATCGTGAAGGAGAGCTGAGACTTCGAGCATGATTCGTTCGGCCGTACCTAACTTGTGGAGTTTCTTGGTCGCGGCGAAAAGGGCTACAGCAAACCTTGCAACGGTTTGAGCATGCTCTGCTTCGTAATCGTACTTTCTTCCCAACAGCCTTGCGGAAGTGATGAGCTGCGTGCGGTCTGGCGGCCCTGACTCACGCCCTAGACCGCGCGCCATATCGA
>Ga0181536_10001118_pt1 | contig 31819 bp, 25 predicted proteins | sample PEATcosm2014_Bin_41_FD_121105 | JGI IMG/M metagenome (GOLD analysis project Ga0181536, IMG submission 121105) | Peatland microbial communities from MTU Mesocosm Facility, Houghton, MI, USA - PEATcosm2014_Bin17_60_metaG | ecosystem: Environmental > Terrestrial > Soil > Wetlands > Peat | place...
AAGTCCGAGTGGACTTATGAAATGCAGTACTCCACAGGGGCTTCGCCCCTATGGCGCTCCAAGACGCTCGTCGCAAGCTCGGCGCTGCGCCCGCTCGCGCCTGCAACTGTCGCGTCTTTACGCGTGCCAGTACGCGCTCATACTCTTCGCGCGGCACCCCCTTGGAGGGCCTTCCGCGGCCCTCCAAACCTCCCGCGCCGTACAGCGTTTCAAGAAGTCCATACGGACTTCTGAAACGCTGTACTAAGACCCCGGCCTCGCGCCGGTTGCGCTTTGCGGCCGGGGCGCCTATAATGAAGTTCTATATCTCGCAGAATGCGCCGGGCGCTGAGGCGGCGCACGAGACCAGGTCCATCAGTCTTAACCCAGAAGGTGGAAGGCCATGAAGAAGTCATACGGCTTGCTCTGTGCGTTGACGCTGGCGGCGTTTGTTCCGATGTGCGCGGCGGAGAATGCGCCGCCGGCGACCGAAGAGGCGGCTCCGGCGGCAACGACTCCCGTCGAAGCGGCTCCCGCCCCGGCGACAACGACTCCGGTCGCGGCGGCGCCGGAAAGTCCGCCCTCTGCCGCGCCGAAGTCCGATAAGGAAAAGATGAGCTATTCCTTCGGCGCGTCCTGGGGCGCACAATTGAAGAGCGTCAATTTGGACTTGGACATGGAGAGCCTGTTCCAGGGTGTGCGCGACGCCATGTCCGGTCATAAGCTGGCGCTCTCCGATGAGGAAATCCGGGCGGCCCTGGCGAAGATGCAGGCCGATGTGAAGCAGAAACAGCAAGAGCGCGTGAAGGAAATGACCGCGCGCATGAAGGAAATGGGCGAGAAGAACAAGGTGGAAGGCCCCAAGTTCCTCGAAGCGAACAAGAAGAAAGAGGGCATCGTTACGCTCCCGAGCGGGCTGCAGTACAAGGTGCTTAAGGAGGGCGAGGGCAAGCTGCCCGGGCCGACCGACATCGTGACGCTGAACTATCGCGGCACGTTCATTGACGGCACGGAGTTCGACAGTTCCGCCAAGCACGGCAAGCCGCTGCAGGTTGCGCTCGACGGCTCGTTCATCCCCGGCATGACCGCCGCGCTGAAGATGATGAAGACCGGCTCGGAATGGATCATCTTCGTCCCGCCGGATCTCGGCTACAAGGAAGAAGGGATGTTCCCGGTCATCCCGCCGAACGCCGTGCTGATCTTCGAGGTCGAGGTGCTCGCGATCAAGGAGAAGCCGGCAGAGGCGCCGGCCAATTAATCGCCCGCAAACCCGTCGCCGCCGAGGGACGGATGAGCAGTGAGAGCCGGCGTTGCGAGGGTGCGCGGCGCGCAGGCGCCCGGGGCGGCCCTGCTCAGGCGGTCAACTCGCCGTCGCGGATGCGGATGAGCCTTCCGGCGGTCTGTGCGGCGGCCTCGTCATGGGTGACCATGACGACCGTCTGGCGCTCGGCGCGGTTGATGTCGCGGATCAACTGGTGGATCTGCTCGCCGGTCTTGCGGTCCAGGTTGCCGGTGGGTTCGTCGAGCAGCAGCACACGCGGCTGGTTGATCAGGGCGCGGCAGAGGGCTACGCGCTGGCGCTCGCCGCCGGAAAGCTGGTTCGGACGGTGGCGGAGCCTCTCTTTCAGGCCGACGCGCGCGAGCAGTTCCCCGGCGCGCGCGCGCACCTCTTGCCGCCGCCGCGCCCACTCGAGTGTGCGGAACCGCACGTACGCCGGCATCATCACGTTCTCCAGCGCGTTGAAGTCCGGCAGCAGATGGAAGAACTGAAAGACGAACCCGAAGAGCGTGTTCCGCAGTCCCGCCTGCTGCAGGCCGGAGAGGCGCGTCAGGCTCTTCCCCTCGAACAGCACCTCGCCGGAGGTCGGCGAATCGAGCAGGCCGAGCAGGTGCAGCAGCGTGCTCTTCCCCGCCCCCGACGCGCCGACGATGACGAGGAATTCGCCCTCGCGCACGTGCAGCGAGACCCCGCGCAGCACGCGCAGCTTCTCGTCCCCCTGCACGTACTCTTTGACCAGGTCGCGCGCGGCCAGGAAATCACTCATACCGCAGCGCCTCCACCGCGTCCATGCGCGCGGCCTTCCAGGCCGGGAGAATACTGGCGGCCAGGCTCACGGCCACCGCCAGGACGCAGATCACCAGGATGTTCGCCCACGGGTGCTGGTCCACGGGGATGCGGTCGAGATAGTAAATGTCCGCCGGGAACAGGCTGAACCCCACGATCCGCTCCAGGAAGCCTTCGATGGCGTTGATGTTCCGGGTGATGAGAAAACCGCCGGCGGTCCCGAGGGCCGACCCGATGAGGCCCATGAGCAGGCCGTTCAGGAGGAAGATGGACATGATGCCGTGCACGCTGCCGCCGATGGACTTCAGGGTGCCGATGTCGCGCGTCTTCGAAATAACGGTCGTGTGGAGCAGCGAGAGAATGAGGAACCCCGCGATGAGGCCCACGAAAAACAGGATGAACCCCATGACCTCGCGCTCGAGCGCCACGGCCCGCAGGAACGTCAGCCGCTTGTCCTCCCAGGTGCTCACGCGGAAATCCTCGCCGATCGCGCCGTTCGCCCGCGCGATGACCTTCTTCTGATAGTCCACCATCTGCCCCAGCGTCGCCTGGGGCAGCGGGTTGGCGGAGGAGTGGAGGACGTCCGCGATGACGCGCTCCAGTTCGTCGCCCATGTCCTGCGACGACTCGACCGCCTGCGGATTGCGCTCGGCGAACCACTTGGGCAGGTCCAGGCGGAGCCGGCGGAACTGCTCGTCGAGCGAATTCAGCGCGGCGGGGTTTTGCTTTCGCAGGAGCGGACGAACCAGGTCGAGGCCCTCAGCCATTTCCTCCGGCGTGAGGATGCCCATGAGGGCGGCGCGGACCTCAGGCGCGTGGTCGAAAGAGTCCAGGCGGATGTTGATGCTCGTCGCCTTGTCCGGCTGCTCCATGAACTGCTGAACGTCGGCCAGGGGCAGATAGATGTTCCGCAGGTCGTATTCCGACATGCCCGACCGGAACTTCCCCACGATTCGGCAGCGCCGGAAGGTGCGCTCGAACACATCCGACGCCGCGATCAGCGTGACCTCTTCGCCGACGTCCAGCGAGGCCTCGCGGCCGTCCGGGTACTTCCCCAGCACGACGAGTTCTTCGCCGGGGAAGGCCGGAGAATATTTCGGGTCGTCCGCCGGCCCCCAGTCCGGTGCGGCGGCATCGCCCGCTCGCAACGCGGCTTCGAGGTCCACCTGGTTGTGTTCCGCCCATGACCTGGCTGCGTCGCGGTCAGCGGAGTCGAGAAGGGAGAAATCCTCGTGGCGCATGGAGGAGAGCAGCCCGGCGACCTTCTGCTTCGGTTCGCCGCCCAGCCCGGAGGCCTGCGCGGCCAGCGCCGCCAACTCCAGCCGAGCCTGCCGCCCGCGCCACATCCGCCAGAATTCGGCGAAGTCCGTCGCCTGGTTCTCGCTGGCCAGGTCCACGCCGTGGAACTCCACGTACCGCGACTGCCGCTTCAGTTTGAGGAGCCCCAGGCCATCGTATTGCGGCGCGCAGGCGACGACGTGCGGGATTTTCGCAATCCGGGCGATCATCCCTTCATAGCCGCCGAAGGGATCGTCCGTGCGCCGCTCGACGATCAGGTCCGAAAGCGTCGCGCGGATGCGCGAGCGGAATTCCTGATCGAACCCTTTCATGACCGAGAGGACGCAGATCGGCGCCATGACCGCCAGCGCCACCGCCAGCGTGCCGACGAGGTTGAGCCAGTTCCGCCGGAGATATCGAAACGCGATCAGGAGCTTATACATGGCCGGCCCGGAAAACCGGATGGGAATGAACCGAAGGCGTGAGCATACCCGATCAGGATGCGGATTGCCAAACGGCCCTAATCGCGCTCGGCATGGTCAAATTCCGCTCGCGAACCTCCCGGGACGACGAGCGCGACGCCGGTCATTGCCTTCCCTGGCGTCTGAGGAATTCCTGGTACGCCTTGCACCGGACGTAGTCGCCGCAGCAAACCTTTTCGATGTAGTCCTTCTGCACGATGTTGTAGCCGCCCGCTGCCTGGCCGACATGCTCCATGACCGCGCAGCGCAGGGCGATGACCGGCTTGGAGGCTCCGCCGGATGAGCCGTCGAGGACCGAGCGGATATAGACCTTTTTCTGCCCCAACGGGCAACGCATGAGCCGGTTGAGGCGGCGCTCTTCAAGCGTGAGCGAAACTTCCTGCGGCGCGGCCGCCGCCTGCTGGCGGCGCTGGATCTGGGCAGCGCGGCGCGCGCCCAGTTGCGCCCGGAGCGAGCCGGTGTCGCGGATGCCGAACGCCATCGCGCCGGCCCCGCCGCCCGCGCCATCCACCTCGCGGGAGAAGAACTCCGTATCCATGCAGGCCGTGCAGACCCGCGTGTTGAAAACCTGGTTGCGGTTGAGGCCGGCCTCCATCAGCGCGCCGCGCGTCAGGTCCCACAGGTTCGAGAGAGTCCGGGTTCCGACAGCGCCGGGGTTGGGGAACGTCCGGCAGCACGGTCCTATGCACGGCCCGATCAGGGCTTGCATCTTGGCCGGCTCTGCGCCGGTCTGTTGCGAGAGCAGCTCCACCACCTTGCCGAGCGCCTCGGCCGAGATCTTGCTCATTGAGATGTTGACCAGCCCGATGCCGTAGCAGAACGGGTCGAAGAGCATCACGACCGCGTTGTCGTTGTAGAGCGTGCAGAGGAAGAGATTGAGGCCGTCGGTGACGATGCCGCTGGCGCCGCGGACGCGGGTTTCCCAATCCTCCGCGCCCTGGCCGCGATCTTTTTCGGAGCGGAGGACCACCTCGCCGGCGCCTTCCGGGTCCAGCCAGATGGTGTTGGCGAGCTCGATGCCAAGCTGCTTGGCGAATTCCGCGCGCTGCGCCCGGCCCGCGGCGCCCGCGAAGGACCCCGGCTGCAGGTTGGCCGCCGCCGCGCCCGGAAAGGCGCGCCGGGTCATTGCGTACAGGACGTTCGGGACGCTCTTGAAGGATGTCACGCGATAGAGCGGCGACGCGGGATCGGGAACCAACTGAGCGCCTGCTTCGGTCATAAGTGGACTCATGGACTCCTCTGCGCAGTGTCAAGAGCCTGCGCCGGCATTCAGGCGGCCCCGTTCTCCTGCAGAGGACTCCTCACGCAGCGTGAGGTAAAGTCCCCTGTCCGACCACATGCGCCATCAACTGCAAATTCAAAGTTGGCGTAATCAACCCGCCTTCGCACACGCAGACCGACCTTGGCCGGCACCCTTAATGTCGGGCATGGGCGCGACCTGCGAAGGATGCCTGGTCCGAGGTCTCCATCGTCAGTACATGAGTATAGCGCAACCGGAGAAAGTATTTCAACCGACGCCGACGATAATTTGACGGCCAAGCAACCAGGCGTAGAATCCCAGCTCCTTAGAGGTGATGCGTCCGGCGTGATGCAGGCGGCCGAGAACGGCGCGGTGAAGACGGCCCTCGACCTGAAGCCGACCTGGAAGCGCGTGGACGCGCCGGCTAAGTGCATCATTTCGCAAGTCCACTCGGACTTGCGAAAGGCTGCACTTAGCCCGAAAGCGTATGCCCTGTTAGGAGCGCGAATAGGCTTCGGCGCGAGGTTCGAGCCGAATGAGCGCAACCTCCGGCGGCGAGAAGAGGCGCATCGGCGCGCCCCATGTCCCGGTGCCGCGGCTGACGTAAGCGGCCGTTTCATCGCCGAGGTGATTCATGCCCGACCGCATGCGGTACCCCGCAAGCGCCACGCGGTCGGCCGAAATCTGGCCGCCGTGCGTGTGCCCCGAGAGCTGAAGATCGAAGCGCCCCAGCGCCGCCTTCGAGACCTTCGGCCGATGCTTCAGCAGAATCGTCACCGCGTCGGCCGACCTCGCCGGCAGAACGCCCGCCTCGCTCGACCAGCAGCGCTGGCCCATCCAGTTCCCGACCGGGTCGTCCACGCCCGCGAGCCGCAACCCGGGTTCGAGCGTAATGCACTCGCCGCGGATGACCTTGAATCCGGCCGCCTCATGGAACCACAGGCTGGCCGGCAGGCCGGAGTAGAAATCATGGTTCCCGAGTACGGCGTACTTGCCGAGGCGCGGGTTGATGCGGGCCATGTGCCGCGCGAATTGTTCGATCCGCGGCACCTGGCCGTCCACCATGTCGCCGGTGCTGACGACGATGTCCGGATCGGCCTTCTCGATCAGCCGCACGATGCGTCGGAGCCTGCGCTCGCCGGCGAGGAGATTGAGATGCAGATCGGAAATCTGGACGATGCGCACCGGCTCGCTCACGCGCGAGGTGCGGAAAGTGACTTTCTTCAGCCGCACGCGGTACGCCTCGATCAGGCTCCACAGGCCGGCCAGCAAGACGATCAACAGGATAAATCCGAGCGCCGGTCGGACGGGCAGCAGGAGACCGGCGACGGCCGGATGGGATTCGCCCAGCTTGCGGACCCCCAGGTTCCACACGTCCATCGCCGCGCCAAGAATGCAGAACCACGCCAGCAGAACCAGCCAAGGCGTGCCGAAAAATGAGAGACCCCGCGCCAGTTCATACTCCGCCGCGGACTCCAACACGCGCGAAAGCACCAGGACAATCAGCATCACCAGGCACACCCCAGCGCCTGCCAGCACGAGGCCCTTTTCGTCAGGATACGCCAGATGAATAACTCGAAGGAAGTACGCGTGCAACACCAGGTAAACTGCGGCGTACATGATCCACAGCCGATGCATCGTGTGCTTTCTCCTTACGGGTCATTGCAGCGGACGAGCCGATGGAACGCGCCCCCATTGCTAGTATACCCCAGTGCGGCTGGTGACACAAACTCCCTTCGCATGGGGAGTACCTCGGTTTCGGCGCTGCGCGCAGGTGAAACCTTGCGAAGGCTTGCCAGCCGGCGGCCGGTTTGCCGTGCTGCGTGACGAATAGCGTCGCGCGACAAAGCGGAGCGCGTTCGGCACGGTCCGCCCGCGACCGAGGGGAAGCTCGCCCGGCGGCCGGAACATTGAAAGCGCGACGCCGATGCGCTATGCTCTGGCGCCATACGGCGAAAGGCCGCTGCTCGGCGGCGCCGTATTCGAAAAGCGCGTTCTTCAGCAGGGTCTGGAGCCTTTCGTGATTCCCTCGCGTCTGCAACGGTATGTTCTGTGGGAGATCATCCCGGTCATCGGGATCTGCGCCGTGGCGCTGACGGCGATCTTCTTCCTCGGACTTTCGGCATCGTTCACGCGCGAGGGGGTCAGCGTCGTCCAAATCTACTACATCGTCCCTTATATCCTGATGCTCAGCCTGCCGTATGCGCTGCCGGCCTCCTTCCTGCTCGCGTCGGTCTTGGTCTTCGGGCGGCTCAGCAGCCGGCATGAGATTGACGCCGTGCGCGCTAACGGCATCAACGTGAACCACGTCATCGTCCCGCCGCTGGTGTTCGCGCTGGTCGTCTGTTGCGCAACTTTCTTCATGAACCAGTACTTCTTCCCGTGGACCCTGGCCCGCGTCACCGCGTTGCGCAACAAGCTCATCAACGACGTCGCTGAGATGGTCGGGCAGACGAGGACCGGCTGGCGGGTGGACCCTTACTACATCTACATCGGCGGCGCCGACCCGAAAGATCGCTCCTGGAAGAGCGTCGCGCTGATCGAATTCGCCGACGAGATTCCCAGCCGGTGGTGGTGGGCGAAGCGCGGAGTCTGGAAGCGCACGGACGTAGACAGCGCCACGTTGACGCTGGAAAACGGCGTGATGATGGAGCCTCGGCTCTCCGAGGCTCATCTCAAGGACGACGAGAGGCGGCCGATAGGAAAGTTCGGGAGGATCACACTTCATGTTCCGCTGAACGCCAGCGGCGGTCCCTCGATGAAGCCCAAATTCCTCCCGCTGGGCGCGCTGCTGAAGCGCATCCGGGAGGGCGACAAGACTGTCGCGGAGACCCGCAAGGAGCTCGGCCCCGCGACCCGGCATCCCCAAACGGAGTTCTGGAAGGCCAGAAGGGCGTTCGACGAAGCCGATCGGAACTATCTGGCTCTGGCGAAAGTCCTGGGCGAGAAAAGGGAGAAACGGGACGCGGCCCGCTCGGCCTTGGATAAACTGGAGGTGGAAGTCCGGGCGGGCCGGGCCGTGCAGGAGAGCGCCCAGAAACGGTCCCAGGAGGCGAAGATTCTGCTCGCCGACCAGGCGGAGTATCTCGAGAAGCTCGAGGACGATATCCAAGAGCGCACGGATGAAGAGGCCACGCCGGAGGAGCTCGCCCCGCTGAACGAGGAGTTGACCCGCGCCACCGAGCGCGTGTCGCTGTTGACGAAGCGCGCGTCGGCGTCGGAGAAGGAACTTCAGGCTGCCGCCGCCGCGCTGCAGGCTGCCGACGCGCGGCGCCAGGCGGCCGGTGCGGCTTTCGCCAATGCGGAGACCGATTACAAGGCTGCGGATGCCGACGCGAGTGCGGCCGCCGAGGTGCGGCGCCGCCTCGCCGCGGTTCGGGACAAGCTCGACGGAGTCGAACACTGGATAGACGCGCGGTCCGAGTTCCATTGGCGCAACGCCGGCTCCGCCACGTGCTTCGTCTTCATGCTCGTCGGCATCCCGCTGGGCATCCTCTCGCGCCGCGGCTCCTTCGTCGTCGCCCTGGCCATCTCTTTCTGCGCCGTCCTGTTCATTCACTACCCGCTGATGATGATCGGCGAAACGCTCGCCACCGACGGGTACCTGGCGCCCTGGATCGCGGAGTGGATGGGCAACGGCGTGCTCGGCTGCATCGGCCTCGCGCTGCTCATTTGGGGCGTCAAGAGGTGAAAAAGGCTTCGCCTTCCAGGCGGACGATTACGACCTGGGAACGGCCGTGATCACCCGTCCCGCGCGCCCGGCGAGCGGCCGGGCGCGGACCTGGATGACCGGCGGCGGTTCGGCGGCGCGGAGAATCTCAGCCGCCTTTTCCTTCAAGGTCTGCACGTGCGCTCCGCGCGCCGCAATCCCTCGAAGCAGTTTCTCGAGGAAGGGCTCGTAAACGCCTCCTTCGACCTCCGCGTGCAACGGGACGACGGCAAACGGCGCTTCGGGCGGCGCGGCGAGAACCTCTTCCGCGCAGGCGTCCAGATCCTTCCGCCCGAGCGTCAGCAGTTCCTCCAGGCACGGCTGCGTCGTCGGCAGTTGCAGTGTCGTCGAGCGGTAGCCGTCCAGTTCCGGGTAGCCGAACTCGCCGCCGCGGATGTCGCTGGCGTACTCCAGCCTGAGTCCGTCCTGCACCTGCAGGCTCGTGGCCGTGGCGTACCATGCCGGTGCGGCGACGGAACGGGGCCGGCGGCCGAGAGTCTTCTCGAAGCACTCGAAAGCGCGCGCGAACTGCTCCTCGATCTGCGCCCGCGTCAGCCGGTCGAGATGGTCCTGCCAGAGCCGATGGTCCCACGCGTGAACGCCGACCTCATGCCCCTCGTCGCCGATGCGCCTGGCCAGGTCGGGAAATTTCGCCGCGATCAGCCGGGCGGGAAGCAGCGTGCCCGAGAGCACCGTCCGCCAGCCGTACAACTTCGGCGCGCCGGTGCGCAGCATTTTCTTGAGGAACCCCTTGCTGCGAAAGAGATTCCAGATCGCCTTGCCCGAGTTGTCCGGCCCGAACGCCAGGAAAAACGTGGCCTTGACGCCGAACCGCCCGAACGTATCGAGCAACCGCGGCACGCCGTCGCGCATCCCGTCGTGCGTGTCCACGTCCACCTTGAGGCTGTAGCTAATCATTTCTCATGGTCCGAGGACGTTTACTGCCGCCCTAAGCGCTTCCAAGGAAAGCCCAATGCTCAATACCGACGCGGCCGTCATACGGCTTATCGGGCGGGTCGGCGCCCCCCGGCCACGGCGAAGTCGCCACCGCGAGGCCCAGAAAACGCCGATCAACGACATTACCGCTCCCGGCAGGAACCAAATCCATTTCTCCGTCATCACATCCATGCAGCACACGGCGTATATCAAGGATGATGCAGGCATAATTATTCCGGCGACCCCCAAAAGGCCGGCTATGCGCTTCCAAGCGCTCTTCCGGGAGTCCATCCAACTGAGCCACGCCGGGCCTTTTGTCGCGATCAGCACGAACGCGAGCCCCGGCCAGAATATCGGCAGGAAGTTCTTAGTTAGCGGCCCCCGAGCGACGGCGTCAAAGATCAAGAACAGAAGCGTTGCAGCTCCGAAGGCGGGGCGCCAACACGTCGGGGGCACGCGGGAAAGCATCTTGCGGGAACGCTGGCTGCGGCTGATCCGCAACGCCGCGTATCCGCATAGGATTCCCAGCGCCGCGCCGGCGATCACGTCGCTGGCGAAGTGCCGCAGCAGCATCAGGCGCGTCACGCACGCCATCGCCGCCAGGAGGAACGGGAGCCATCGCACGTTCGCGGCGGGGATGAAGCCGGCCGCCACGGTGGCCACGGCGAAGGCGAGCGTCGCGTCGCCCGAGGGAAATGAATAGCTCCTATGGAAGAAGGGCTGGTTCATGACTTCGGCGGGCTCCTCGTCGGGCCGAACCCGGCCGACGACGGATTTGATGGGCAGGACGGCGCACATCGTCAGCAGCATGGCCAGCAGGCCCGCCAGGAGCACGCGAGGACGCTTTGCGGCCCAGGCCCAGAGCAAGAAAAGCCAGAACGGCGCCAGCGGCCGGCCGAGGTCGCCGATCACCAGCAACCGCGGGGCTTTGATCGGAATCCTCGCGTGGAGGAAAAAGGCCGCAACCCGCCAGTCGAACTTCCAGTACGCAAGGCCGGCCGCGAGCGCCAGACAGGAGACGACGATCGCAAGGAGCGCGAAACCTGAACCTTGCGGAGGTTTGCACGAACCTTCGCAAGGTTGGCCGCCAGGCGCGGAAGTCGGAGGTTCCATGCGTTCGCCTTAGCGTTCCCCGGCCGCCGGAACGCTTTTCTGCGCGCCGAAGTCATAGAGGCCGTACACGCGATGCGTGCTGAAGAACCATTGACGGACCAGGCGCAGCCGGTCGCCCACGCTGTCCGGCAGCGACGACACGTCCCGCTCGAGCATCAGCAGCTTGCTGTCCGGGCGCTCATGGACGTAATGCTCGATCTGGCCCTGGTCGTCGAAGTCTTTCAAGTATCGGCCCGTGTCATAAGGTATGATGCCGCGCGTCACCTCGTCCAACTTCCAGGTGATCAGGTCCGGCGAAAAGGCCTCCATTTCCTTGAGGTCGGCGGTGAACCGGTGCAGGTTCTTGAACGGGTCCAGCGAGCGATAGACCAGCGGCATTCCCGTCAGCGTCAGACCGAAGGCCATCCAGACAATCAGGGCCGCCGCGCGCGTCCGGCCGCGCCTCAGCAGGCGGCTTCCGAAGAATGAGAGCCAGAGGAAGAAGGCGCCTATGAATGAGAACAGGATGAGGTTCACCCGCGGGATTCGACGCACCATCTCTGCGTCTTCCGGCGTCAGATAGTACCCTCCAATCTCCAGTCCAACCGCCCCGAGCATCGCCACGAGAGCGACCAGCGCGCAGAGGATGAGCAGGATGCTCACCGTTACGCGGTCAATCGCGTGCGGCTGCTCGTTCCTGACGACCGAGGCGAGCCAGGCGCCCGCCACCGCCCCGAACGGCGCGACGAGCGGCAGCAGGTAAAGCCCGCGTTTCGTCCCGGCCGCGCTCAGCATGATCAGCCCGATCGGGAAGATCCACCCCAGGAAGACCAGCGCGGATCGGTTCCATGCCTGCGGCAGGCGTTCGCGCCAGTACCAATGGCAAATCGCCGGCACGGCGAGCAGCCACGGCATGATGGAAACCGGGAAGTTGGCGAAGTAGTACCAGAAAGCCTCGTGGTGGCCGGTCTTGGCGTGGCCCGCCGCGGGCGGGAAGAAGCGCGCGAGCAGACTGTCCACGAGGAATCCGTTCAGGAGGCCGCTGCCGCCGCTCCGATAAAGCAGCCACGGCCACAGCGCGCAGAGCGCCAGGAAGAGCAGCGCGCCGGGGGCGTGCATCCATGACCGGAAGAAATTCCATTGCCTGTTCCAGAGGATGCTGATGATGATCGGCCCGGCGATGAGCCCCGGGCCGACCGGGCCTTTGGCCAGGAACGCAAGGCCGCCGGCGAGATAAAGGGTGAGAATCGCCCACGGGCACGGAAGTCCGGGCGCGGAGCGCGGATCGCGCGGCGCAGACTGCGGAGCGTCGAGCGACTCATTCTCGCGCGGCGGGAACATCGCGAGGACGTAGGCCCAATATCCGAGCATGACGAACAGGGAGAGCCACGGATCCACGGTCACGCGGTGATACTCGTAGTAGAAGCCGCTCAGGCAGCCGGTGGCCAGCGTCGCCATCAGCGAGGCGAACGGGTCGGCGATACGGCGCACCAGGTCGAAGACCAGCAGCAGCGTCAGCAGGCCCGCCAGCGCGCTCGACATCCGCGCCACGCCGTCGGAGACGCCGAACAGCTTGTACAGGCCGGACATCACCCACCAGGCCAGCGGCGGCTTCTCAAGGAAAGGCTTCTCGGCCAGCGTCGGGACGACGTAGCTGCCGCCGGGCAGCGCCATCTCGCGGCCGACCTCGGCGTCGCGCGGCTCGTCCGGCGTCCAGAGGGCGTGATCGAAGACGCCGGCGAAGGAGATCAGCAGGCTGGCGATGGCCGCGACCCAGAACGCGCGCGCAGTAGTCCAGCCGCCCCGGCCCGGTTGCAAGCGCGAAGGATGATCGAAGACTGCCGAAGGGCCGATCTGCGGCGGTTCATTGCTCATCGTTCTTGCTCCTCACCTTCTTTGACTGCCGCGCGACGTAGTACGCCACGGTGCGGCGCAGCGCATCGCGCAGGTTCACGCGCGGTTCCCAACCCAACTTCGTCCGCGCCCGCGTGATGTCCGGCACGCGCGTCTGGATGTCCTGGTAGTCCTTGCCGTAATAATCCACGGCGGCGACGTCCCGGAGCACCGCTCGTTTCCGTATCCCCTTGAACTCCTTGAACTTCTCCATGACGCTGATCATCAATTCGGCCAACTCGCGCATCGAGCAGTCGTTCCTCGGGTTGCCGAGGTTGAAAATCTGGCCGTCGGCGCAGCCGTCCTTGTTCTCGAGGATGCGCATCAGCGCCTCGACGCCGTCCTCGATGTACGTGAACGAGCGCCGCTGCCGGCCGCCGTCCACGAGGAGGATCGGCTCGTTGCGCAGCAGGTGGCCGAGGAACTGCGTCACCACGCGGCTGCTGCCTTCCTTCGGTGCGTCAATGTCGTCGAGGTTGGGACCGATCCAGTTGAACGGCCGGAAGAGCGTGAAGCGCAGATGGGCGTGGCGCCCGTACGCCCAGATCACGCGGTCGAGCAACTGCTTGGCGCAGGCGTAAATCCAGCGCTGCTTGCAAATCGGGCCGAGCACCAGATTGCTGGTCTCCTCGTTGAACGGCGTGTCCGGCGACATGCCGTACACCTCGGAGGTCGAGGGGAAGATGATGCGGCGGTCATATTTCAGGGCCTGGCGGACGACGCGCAGGTTTTCCTCGAAGTCGAGCTCGAACACGCGCAGCGGGGCGTCTACGTAGGTTTTCGGCGTGGCGATGGCGACCAGCGGCAGGACAGCGTCGCACTTCTTGATGTGGTACTCGATCCACTCGCGGTTGATCGAGATGTCGCCCTCGAGGAACCGAAAGCGTTTGTGGTCCAGATATTCGCTGATCCGGTCCGAGCCGAGGTCCATCCCGAACACTTCCCAGTCGGTGTCCTTCAGGATGCGCGCGGTGAGCGAGTGGCCGATGAAACCGTTAACGCCCAGGATCAGCACTTTCATGTCCTTCTCCGTTCAATCGGTTACGGGCGATGGAGGACGGTCTATCGTCTTGCGTTCATCGTCGCCGTTTCGCCCGCCCAGCACTTCTCCCGACCGCAGCGCGCGCTGGGACGGCGCGATGTAAGCCATGATCTGAAGGGGTTCGTGGGCCGCGCCGACGAAAACCCCGTCTCCCGCCGCTCTCACCTCGCCGGGCTTCAGCGCGGCGCCGGCGCGAGCCTTTTCGCATGGTCGCGTGCGCAGGATCGTCACCTTGCCGTCATCGGCGGAGGTGAATGCGCCCGGCCAGGGCGGCGCGACGGCTCGGACGAGGTTGTGCAATTCCCATGCCGGGCGCCGCCAATCGAGGCGTCCGTCCTCGGGCTTGCGGCCGCCGAAGACGGTGGCCTGCGATTCATCCTGTTTAACTCGCGGCGCGGCGCCATTGAGGACGCCGTGCAGATGACGTTGGAGCACCCGCTCCGCCGCCGCCAGCAGCTTGCGGTACAGGATGATGGCGGTGTCCTCCGGCCCGACTTCCACGCGCTCCTGGCCGATGATGTCGCCGGCGTCCGCGCGGCCGACGATGTGGTGCAGCGTCACGCCGGATTCCGTCTCGCCGTTGACGAGCTGCCAGTTGACGGGCGACCGGCCGCGGTACTTCGGCAGCAGCGAACTGTGCAGGTTGACGCAGCCGTGCGTCGGGATCACGCGGATCGGGCGCCGGAGGAGGTTGCGATAGTGGAAGCTGAAGATGACCTCCGGCTTCAGGCGTTCGATTTCCTGAACCCATTCCGGCTCATTGACGTTCTTCGGCGTAAAGGCCGGGATGCCGTGGGATCGCGCCAGTTCCGCCACCGATCCGAACCAGCAGTTCTCCGCCGGATCGTCTTCGTAGGTGAAGACGGCCGAGACTTCCACTCCCTGATCGAGCAGCAGCCGCAGCCCGGTGCAGCCCATCTCGTGGTACGCCATGACGATGACGCTCATGCCGCACTCCAGCGAACTTCACGGCTGCGAAAACTCGAAGTTGCGAAACGTCCCGTCTCTATTCCGGTTTCGCGCCTTCAAGCCTTTGCGGTTCAGTTCCTCGATACTGCGCGAAGACGAAGCCTTCATTCATGTCCACGTACTCGGCCTCCGGCAACCGCGCCTGCTGCTCCAGGTAGTAATCCTTCTCCATGATGACCGTGACCAGCTTCGCCGGCGGGTATTTTGCCACGAACGAGGCGAAATCGTCCAGTTCGACCTTGCGATTCTTGTCTTTCGAGTGTGTCAAACCGTACTCGAACTCGCCTTTGGAATCGAGCAGGACGATGTCCGTGCGTTCGTAATGCCATGCGACAGCGTGAGTTATACCGGCCCGCGCGAGGAGGGGCGCATCCGGTTCAACTCGCGCGGAATCGCGCGCGAGAAACGCCTCCGGCGCGCAGAGGTCCTGCACGGCTTGCGGGATCACGCAGCTCTCAGCCACCATGAAAAGGCACGGCCCCGCGCACAGCAGCGCCAGCCGGTGCGCCGCAACGCGCGGCTGGCTCCCCCAGAACCATAACGCGGTCCAGACGACCAGCGCCGAAATGAGGAGCAGCCATTTCCATTGTTCGTTCGGCCGGTAAAAGAATTGCCGGGCCTCCGCGAGCGGACCCGCCAGAATCCCTCCGCCGGTCACGCTGACGGCTATGATCCCCACGATGGCCGCATCGAGCAGTAGAATGACCGCCCACGCGCCGGCAGCGAACGCCTTGTGCCGCCCTTGATCGAAATACCGGCCCAGTCCCACGCCGACCAGCAGCGCCAGTGGCGGAAAACAGGGCAGGATGTATGTCGCCAGCTTGCCGCTGCAGATGGAAAAGAAGAGGAACGGGAACACGAGCCAGCAGAGGGCGAAACGGACCAGCGGCTCCTTGAATTTTTCCTTTCCGAGGCCGATGAGCGCCGCCGGCGCGAGCGCCGTCCACGGCAGGGCGCCGCCGACGATACACGGAATGAAGAACCAGAACTGCTCCGCGTGCTGCGCGCGCCCGCCCCAGAACCGGCGCCAGTGCTGTTCCCAGAAGAACTGCGACCAGAAGTCCGGTTCGCGCCGATGGATCATCACGCACCAGGGCAGCGCGACCAGCGCCATCGTCAGCAGCGGCAGCCAGGCCAGGCGCAGGAGCTTTCCGGTCCGTCGCTCCCAGAGCATGAACGGTACGCCCGCCGCACACAGAAAGGCGAACGCGAGAAATCCCTTCGTCAGGAACGCGCACCCGACCGCGACGCCGAAAAACAGCAGGCACAGCGCCTTGCGCCGCGGATTCTCCGCCTCGAACGCGAAATAGAAAAGGACCGCCGCCACGGTAAGGAACATCGTCAGCGGCATATCCAGCGTGCTGTAGCAACCGAGCACGTAGAACATGGAACTCGTCAGCAGGATGCCTGCCGCGGCCGCCGCCGTACCCACTCCACCGAACCGCCGGACCAGCAGAAAGAGCGCCAGAGCGGTGACGCCGGCGGAGAGGGCCACCGGCAGCCTGACGCCGAACGGGTTCCGGCCGAAGAACACCATGGACGATGCGGTCAGCCAATAGCCGAGCGCCGGCTTCTCGAAATAGCGCATCCCGTCGAGACGCGGCACGACCCAGTCGCCGCTGGCGACCATCTCGCGCGGGATTTCGGCGTAGCGGAATTCGTCGGTCTCGTACAGCGGCCGGATTCCCAGCGGGGCCAGGTACGTGACCGCGAAAAGCGCCAGCAGGGCAGCCACCACGCGCTTCTGCATGATCACCTTTCGCCGGTGCGGTCGCTGGGCTCTTCGTCGCGCAGCAGGTAGGTCGGCCGGTGGCGCACTTCCTGGTAGATGCGGCCGATGTACTCGCCGAGCAGCCCGAACGCCAGGAACTGCGCGCCGACGAAGAAGAACAGGATGGCGAAGAGCGTGAAGACGCCGTGCTCCGCCCACACCTCGCCGTACACAAGGCGCAGAACCATCACCAGCGCGCCGAAGGCGATCCCCAGGAACGCGATGCCCCATCCGAGGATGAACAGCATCCGCAGCGGCGCGATGGAAAAGCTGGTCACCAGGTCCAGTTGCAGCGAAAAGAGCTTCAGCAGCGAGTAATTCGACGCGCCGCGCTCGCGTGCGGAATGCTGCACGGCCACCTCGGTCGGCCGCCGCGAGTGGAGCATGGCCAGCGCGGGGATGAACGTGCGGTATTCCTTCCGCTCGATCATCGGCGCCACGACGCTGCGGTGGTAGCCGCGCAGCATGCAGCCGAAGTCCGAGAGCGAGATGCCCGAGAACCGCCGCACCATGGCGTTCGTCACCCGCGAGGCGTTGCGCCGGAAGGAGGTGTCCTGCCGGCCTTCGCGGTACGTGTTGACGAGATCGTACCCCTCGCGGAACGCCGCGACGATCTTCGGGATTTCCTCGGGCGGATTTTGCAGGTCCGCGTCGAGCGTGACGATCCACTCTCCGCGCGAAGCCTCAAAGCCGGCCATGACGGCGGCGTGCTGGCCGAAGTTCCGCGCAAAGGAGAGCACGCGCAATTGCGGGTGGATCTTCCGCTGCCCGCGGAGCATCTCCAGCGTCCGGTCGGTCGAACCGTCGTCCACCGCCACCACCTCGTACGCTTCGCCGGTCCCGTCGAGGACGGGGAACAGGCGCGCGAAGAGCGGCTCGATGTTCGCCGCCTCGTTGAGCATCGGGATCACGACCGAAATCCTGGGATCACCGTGTGCCACTCTTCCCTCTCCGTAATCTCCGGTGCCCCGCGATCACGCGCTTCAGCGCGCGGACCACGTCTTCCAGGTCCTCTTCCTTCAAGAGCGGATAGAGCGGCAGCGACAGGATCCGGTCGCCGGCGCGCTCGGTATTCGGAAGGTCGCCGCGCTTGTGCCCGTATTTGCGGCTGTAGTAGGTCGAGGTGTGGATGGGCATGAAATGCAGCCCCACGCCGATGTTCTCCTCCTTCATCATCCGCGCGCCGAACTCCGCCCGCGAAATGTCGAGCGCGTCGAGGTCAAGTTGCACGACGTAGAGGTGCCAGGCGTGGACGCTCGGGTAGCGCGTCAGGCCGAGCGGACGGAGTTCGCCCACATCCGCCAGCCGTTGCGCGTAGCGCTCCGCCAGCGCGCACCGCCGCGCGACGAAGCCGTCCACCTTCGCCATCTGGTGGATGCCGATGGCCGCCTGAAGGTCCATCATGTTGTACTTCCAGCCGGGTTCGAGGACGTCGTATTCCATCGGCCCGCGACCGGGGCGTGCGTCGGGGCCGCTGACGACGCCCTGCAGCCTCAGCCGGCGCAGGCGGTCCGCCCAGCGTCCGTTGTCGGCGGGAGAGACAATCAGCCCTCCCTCGCCGGTCGTCGCGTTCTTGATGGCGTGGAAACTGAAGACCACCAGGTCGCCCGAGGCGCCGATCTCGACGCCTTTGTAGAACGCGCCGATGGCGTGCGCGGCGTCCTCGATGATGACCAGCCCGTGCTTCCGCGCCAGCGCGCGCAACGCGTCGAGGTCCGCCGGCTGCCCGGCGTAGTGGACCGGTATGATCGCGCGCGTCCGCGGCGTGATCCGGCGGGCGACGTCTTCCGGATCCAGACAGAGCGTCTCGGCGTCCACGTCGGCGAACACCGGCCGCGCGCCGGACAGCTCCACCACGTTCGCCGTCGCCGTCCACGTCAGCGAGGGAACGATCACCTCATCGCCGGGTTTCAGGTCCAGGACCGCGACACACAGGTGCAGTCCTCCGGTGGCGGAATTGACGGCGATGGCCTCGGGCGCGTGCAACCGCTCCCGGAACAGCGCCTCGAACTTCGCCACCTTCGGCCCGGTGGTGATCCAGCCGGAACGGAGCGACTCGACGACCTCGGCCACTTCCGCATCCTCGATGGTCGGGCGGCAGAACGGCAGGGGGACCGCGCGACGAGCAGGAGCGGTTGCCGCACAGGCGCGGCGGATCAGGGAAGGGCTTCCGGTTCCGGCGCCTTCGGTCATCGGGTTGTGCCTTACGGACGGGCTGAGCGGGAAACTGTTCGCGATGGCCTGTATTTCAGGGGCTCTTTTACCAGAACCGCCGCCCGGAAATCAACAAGCGTCGCCCTGCGCCCTGTTCGCGGCGGCTTTGGTGGATAACAAGATCATCGCGAGAATGCCGGTTTAGCGGAAACCCTGACCCGGCAACGAGTCCGCATGCGGCAAGGGGCTCTTGGGCGGAGATTCCAACAGGCGCTCGGCTATCGAGTCGTCCGGCGCCACGAAGGTAAACGCGTTTTGGCCGCATGTGGCAGTGATGGTGCGGTGAGGGACACCGGCGAACTCCCCTTGGTGGCTTTTGTAGTACTTCGACGAGACGATGATCCCCAGCGGCTGCCCGCTCCGGAGCAGCTTGAAGATGTCCTGCTCGTGATTCACGATCCGGGCCCGACGGTCGAGGTAATACGAGATCAAAGGCAGTCGGCGATCATCGCAGAACGTCGAGTACAACGTGCGCTGCGTGACGGCCGGACGGATGGCGTTGAAGAAGTAGGCGAACGATTTATGCTGATTGAGCTGCGGCGTGATGCAGCCCATCACCAGGATATACGCGCCGCAGACGACCGCCAGCGCCGTCGAGAGGACGCGAAACGTGAGCCACTTTTCGCGCCGGTTCATCGCCAGCCAGCCCGCCGCCGCCAGCGCGGGGATCAGGCCGAGGAGCGGCGCGCCGGTTCGGAGCGCCAAACTGATCAGCACCGGCGCGGCCAGGCACACGCCGATGACAAGCGCGACATTCAGACCGACGAGCTTTCCCTTCCAGTCCCGCTGTGGACGAGTTGTTTCCTGCAGAAGGTCGCGCATCAACTCCGCCGTCATGAGGATGGTCACGAAGTAGATCGGCATCACGTACTCGCCCGCCCTCGAGGAGGAAAGGGTGAGTACGACGGGAATCGCGACGAACGCGAACTTCAGGAAAAGCCGGAAATCCCCGCCGCGCTTCCGGAAGAAAGCCGTCAGGGAAGCGATGAAAGCCAGCGCCCAGGGCGCTGAGAAAACGAAGAGCGTTGCGACATAGATCAGTCTGGACTGGTCCTTTCCCGCGCGGTACGCGTCGTTCGGCGCGGCCACAGGCCACGGAGGAACCATGCTGAAGAAGCGGCCCAGCGTGTTATCCACGAAGATGATCCGCAGGTATTCCCATCCGCCGCGCCGGAAGACGGCCAGGCACCAGGGCGTCACCGCCAGGACGAAGAACACCGCCAGCAGACCGACGATGACGCCGATTCGCCGGTAAAGCCGCTTGTACGCCAGGAAGAGAAGCACCGGCGGTAGCACAATCAGCCAGGTGTAGAAGTTCTTGCTGTAAAACGAGAGCCCCAGCGCCAGCGCGAACAGGATGTCCAGCGAGTGCCGCTTCGGAGTATCCTCAGATGGGGAGAGCGTCGAGGCGAAGAGCGCAAAGCACAGGAAACTGAAGAACGCCGCGGCCATGTCGGTGGTGGCGCGATGCGAGAGCACAAAGAAGCTCGGCGTGGTCGCGGCGAGGATTGTCGCCAGCCAGGCTGCGGCAGCGCCGTAGCGCGCGCGGGCCGCCCAGAACGCCAGGAACAGACAGAGGGTTCCGAACGTTACAGCCGGAAGCCGCAGCAGGCCCGCGCTGATCCGTCCGCCGGCCTTGCAGCAGGCCCATGCCGCCCAGTAGTAAAGCGGCGGCTTCTCCAGATAGGGCAGGCCGTTGATGCGAGGAACGGCCAGGTCGTCGTGCGCGTACATCTCCCACACGACTCCGGCCACCGCCGGTTCCGTCGGCGACCAGATGTCGTGGTCGAACACGCCGACGGCAAAATACGCCCCCAGCAGCAGCACGACCGGCAAGGCCCAACGCCACGGCTCAACGGCCGCTTGGCTGACCGGCGCCATATTGTCACGAACATCGCTCATCAGCTACACAATACACTCGCCATCCACGCCGACCCGTTACTATGTTACTCCGCCTTGGCGAAGCCGTCAAGAATTTCTTCCGTGCAGCGTCATGTCGGCCGTTCCGCTCTTGCGATCAGCCGGGTCGGCGGAGGTTCTGATCGGCGCGGAGGAGATAGAGCGTCTGCTGTGTGCCGCGGATCAGCGACTTCAGCGAGCGCGGCCGTTCGTGAAGCCATTTGTTGAAGTCTCGTTCCTCCATCGCCGACCTGGCGGCAACGACGATGCACTGGTCGCGAACATCCTCCGCCAGCGCGGCATAGTCGCGCGAGTCCATGAGCGCAAATTTTTGCCCCGGTTCTTGCAGGAACTTGCGGAAAGCCCTCGTCTGTTCCTCCGGCTTTTTCGACTCGGTCAACGCGTCGGGCTTGAGGCCGCAGTTGAGCAGCACTGCGGTGCGCACCTGCTTCGACAGCCCGACTGTCGCAAGCCGCGCGCCGGCAGGCAACTCGGTGAGTTTCTCGCGCGCGAGTTCGACGGCCGGCTCCATCGGCGCCGGCGCGACGAAGAACGCGCTGACGGACAACATCGCCACAGTCGCGATCGCGCCGCCGCAGAGCGCCGCCTGCTGCACGCGCCCCGCGCGCGCCAGCCGGAACATCGCAGCCGCGCCGCCGGTCAGCAGCAGCCCCGCGACCACCTCATAATATGCGTCCGGATGCAAGGGTTCCATCCCGACATGCCCCAGGCACGCGAGCCCCATGAGGAACGCGCCCAGCGTCACCAGGTAAAGCCCCCAATTGAATCCGCGAGGGCGCGCGTCGGCCTCCCCGGCTTTCGCCGCCGCCAGTCCCGCGAGCACTGCGAACGCCGGCAGCGCCGGAAGCAGGTACCGGTCCCGGACGACGTTGCCGAACAGCACGATAGCGTATGTGACGCCGAGCCAGCTCAGCAGAAAAAGCCACTCTGCGCGCCGCTCCTTGAACGTCGCCCGCAGCCGGCCGTCGTTCGTGATCAGCGCCAGGGCCGTCGGCACGCTCCACGGCAGGCAGTCCTTGAGGAGAAGCCACAGGTACTGGAAGACGTTCCCGAGGATGTACCATTTCGAGCCGTGCAGGTTCTCCGTTACCTGGTCCTGGAAGAACATGTCCGTGAACACGCTGCGGAATCGGAAGTACGTGACGGCATACCACGGGACCGTGATGAGCAGCAGCAGCGCCCAGCCCCACGGCGAAGCGAGCGCGCGCCAGCGGCCGCCGCCCTGCGCTCTCCGCGAGATCGCCAGGAACACCGCTACCGGCAGCAGGATGAGGACGATCCCGGCCATGCCCTTGGTGATCAGCGCGCAGCCGGTCAGGCCGTAGGCGAGCAGGGCGTCGCGCCGTTCGCGGCCCCGGCGACCCTGCTCAGGGCCCGCCGGCTCGAAGATCAGTCGCGCGAAGAAGTACATCGCCCCGACGACGCAGAACGTCAGCAGGCTGTCCGTCCGCGCCTGGTGCGCGTTACTGTAGACCGCTTCCGTCGTCAGGTATGCCGCGACCGCGAAAAGCGCCGCGGTGCGGTCGCGCACGAGCAGCCGCGCCAGTCCATAGACGAACGGCAGCGCCACCAGCGCCAGCGCCACCGAGGGCAGTCGCGCGGCGGAGAGGCTCAGGCCGAAGAGGCTCAGCGGAATCCCGACGACCCAATAAGGCAGGATCGGCTTGTTGAAGCGCAACTCGCCGGTCTCGAACCGGGGCGTGAGCCAGTCCCCGGTTTCCATCATCGTGTAGGCCGCCTGGATGTAGAGCGTCTCGTCCCCGCGGAGCGTCCACGCGAACCGCACCTCGATCGTCTCGCACGCGACGAACAGCAGAATCAGTCCGAGCAGGATCCGGCGAAGCGAAGTCAGAGGTAAGACTGATGAATGATGAAGTGCTTCATCGTTCATAATTCGCGCCTCGGACTTCCCTTTGAATCCAACAGCCGCCGCGCATTCTCATAGAGGATCCGCCGCTCGAGCTCCGCCGGCAACCGGAGCGAGCGGATCTCGGCGATTCCGGCCTTCTGGTCCGCCCAGGGCGAGTCGGTGCCGAAGAGCAGGTACTCGGGCGGATGCGCCTCGATCAGCGCCTTCACTGCCGGCCGGCCCATGTATGGGATCGAGAATGAGGTCTCCATGTAGACCGGCTTGCCGAGGAGATGCTTTCGGACCTCGTCCCAGTCTTCCCACGCGCCGAGGTGGCTCGCCACCAGCGCCAGCTTCGGGAACAGCTTAATCACGCGCGCGGTCCGCGCCGGGTCGCATTTTCGGTCCCGCGGATACGCGATGTCGAACCCGGTATGGCAGAGCACGATCAGCCCGCACTCCTGCGCCGCCTCGTAGATCGGCAGGGCGCGTTCCTCGTCCAGGTCGAAGCTTTGGTAATATGGATGCAGCTTGATCCCGTGGAGCCCCGCGCGGGCCACCGCGCGCACCTGCTGCGCGGCGAGCGGGTCAGCCGGGTGGACCGACGCGAGAGGCACGATCCGCCCCGAGGCGATCTCCTGCGACCACTTGAGGATCGGCCCGAAATGCTCCGGCTTGGTCGCGATCGAGCACACCACCGAGCGCTCGATGCCGGCTTCGTCCATGGACTTCAGGAGTGAGGAGATTCGGCCGTCCAATTTCGCCTTCACGTTCGCTGCGCCCTCGAGCCTCGGCACCGCTCGCGCGGCGAGCGCCTCCGGGAAGGCATGAGTGTGGAAATCTATGACAGGCACGGAAGGCTCTTTCTACTGTGGGGGCTCTTCGGGTTCATCCGTTTCCCCGGCTGCCTCTTCGCCCGCTGACGCCGCTTCGTCTTCCGGCAATGGGGCGGCGGCCAGCGCTTCGGCGATAATCCCGCGCGCGCGCTCCGCGTCCTCCGGTTGCACCAGGATCCGCCCGTAGCCGCGCTGCAAGACCCACAGGCCATCGTACGGGTCGGAGGTGAAGTTCTCGACGAGGCACACAATGCCCGCATCTTGGAGCGCGGCCTCCGCAATCCGCGCCTCGACCATCGTCCGGGCGAGCAGCACGCCTGTGAACTCAGCCATGACCAAGCCCTCCGTGGATGGCCAGCCTTGCAAAGGTTTGCAGGACTGCGCGACCCGCAGCGCTGCGAGACACATCGGGGCGTCCCGCCAGGTTATTCTAATGCCTTGCCTACCATTTTCCCTCTGCCGTCGCAAGGGCATCTGGAGGCTTGAGTTCCCCCAACCGGTGTGATAAAGTGCGGACACGCTGCGCAATCGGGGAAACCGGGCTTCTGGAAAGGATCGTGCGATGCTCAGGAAGATCGAGTGCTACATCCAGCCGTTCAAGCTGGAGCCCTTGACGCAGGCGCTGGTGGAACTGGGCGTGGACGGGATGAGCGTGACCGAAGTGCGCGGGTTCGGCCGGCAGCGCGGGCAGATGGTGAAGCGTCGCGGACAGGCCGCGCCCAAGCCTGAGATCAAGTTCCTGCCTAAGTTGAAGCTCGAGATCATCGTGCCGGAGGACATGGTGGACGCCGCCGTGGTGCTGATCACGAAACTGGCCCGCACCGGGACGGTCGGCGCCGGGAAAATCTTCGTCCTCCCCGTCGAGGACGCCATCCGCATCGGGACCGGCGAGACCGGCCACACCGCGATCGCCTGAACCGATCCACCTGGAGAGGAGAGACGAGATGCCCGCCAAGACTTGGAATCCCTGGGAAATGGCGCTGAGGCAATTGGCCGACGTGGCCAAGCGCACGCGGCTCGATGACGACCTCCATGCGGTTCTGGCCCATCCGCGTCGCATCCTCTGCGTCTCCATTCCGACCAAGATGGATGACGGCTCCGTGCGCGTCTTCGAGGGCTTCCGCGTGCAGCACAACCTCACCCGCGGCCCCGGCAAGGGCGGCATCCGCTATCATCCGGCCGTGACCCTGGACGAGGTCAAGGCGCTGGCGATGTGGATGACCTGGAAGTGCGCCGTCGTCGGCATCCCGTACGGCGGAGCGAAGGGCGGCGTGATCTGCGATCCGAAGAAGATGTCCCTGGGCGAACTCGAACGCATGACCCGCCGCTACACTAGCGAAATCCTGCCGATCATCGGCCCTGAGCGCGACATCCCGGCGCCGGACGTCAACACCAACGCGCAGACCATGGCGTGGCTGATGGACACGTACAGCATGAACCTCGGCTACAGCGTTCCGGGCGTCACCACCGGCAAGCCGCTCTCGATCGGCGGATCGCTCGGCCGCAACGAGGCCACCGCGCGCGGATGCCTGTTCGTCATCCAGGCCGCCTCGAAGCGCTACGGCATCCCGCTGAGCAACCCGACCGCCGTCGTGCAGGGCTTCGGCAACGCCGGCGCCATCGCCGCCCGGCTGCTCAACGAAGTCGGCTACACGATCCTGGCCGTCAACGACTCGCGCGGCGGCATCATCCATCCGAAGGGGCTCGACCCGGTCGCCGTCCTCAAGCACAAGGAAAAGACCGGCAGCGTCGTCGGATTCCCCGGTAGCGCGAAGGTCAGCACCGAGGAACTGCTGACGGCCCAGTGCGACGTCCTCGTCCCTGCGGCGCTCGAAAACCAGATCACCGCGCCCATCGCGAAGAAGGTGAAGGCGCGGGTGATCGCCGAGGCCGCCAACGGCCCCACGACCCCCGACGCCGACGCCATCCTCGAATCGCGCGGCATCGCCGTCCTGCCCGACATCCTGGCCAACGCCGGCGGCGTTACCGTCAGCTACTTCGAGTGGGTGCAGAGCCTCCAGTCCTATTTCTGGAGCGAGCGCGAGGTCAACCTCGAACTGCGCGACGTGATGCAGCGCGCCTATCACGACGTTCAGAGGCGCGCCGACCAGGAGAAATGCTCGCTGCGCCAGGCCGCGCTCTCGCTGGCCGTGTCGCGCGTGGCCGAGGCGACGCGGATCCGCGGAATCTATCCGTAAAGTTCGCCCGGATCTCCGGTTCTTCCTGGGGAGGCCCGCGTTGGATCAACAGCCGCCGCCGCCGACGTTGCTGGCGCTGCTCCTCTGCGACCAGGTCACTCACGATTCGACGACTGGGAAACACAGCCTGCTCGGACTGTTCAGCCGCATCTCGACGAAGAGTTTCCCCTCCACGCACCCGCAGTTGCACGTCTTTATCTCGCTGACGGACGGCCACGGCAGGGCGTCTGGGCAGTTGCGGCTGGTGCGCAAGGACGCGGAAGAGGAGGCCCCGCCGCAGATGGAGCTCTCCGGCAAGATCGAGTTCCCCAGTCCGCTGGCGATTGTGGAACTGGTCTTCACTATCGTGAACCTGCCGCTCCCCGCGCCGGGACGCTACTCGTGCGACTTCTACTGCAACGGCGTTTTACTGGGCAGCCGTCCGTTCGAAGCGGCGCTGGCGGAAAAATAAGGCGGCGCTGAAGGAAGGATGAAGCTTGAATCGTAGTTCGCCTAAGAGTGAACAAAGGGGGCAACGTGAACTACTGGCTTGACTTGTTTACTGGCATTACGTGGGAACAGTTTCGCAAAGCCGGCGCAAAAGTGAGTGGCTTTCGGCACCGAATGCGCAAATCGGTTAGCAGGATCGAGCCCGGTGACATACTTCTCTGCTACCTTACCGGCGTGATGCGTTGGGTAGGTGCGCTGGAAGTTATTGGGCCGAGCGATGACAAGAGAGCTATCTGGGACTATGACTTCCCAGTACGCCTCAAGGTAAAGCCCATAATCCTCCTCGACCCGGAGAATGGCGTTCCTATGGAGCATCTTGAGGGCCGCGTACTTTTCTATTCCGGACCGAAGGACCGTGGCAAGTTCAAAGGATTTGTCCGAGGAAGTCCGAACCTTTTTAAGAAACCTAGCGACGGCGATTTAATCATTCAACTCTTGCGGCAAGCTCAAATGGAGCCTTTCCCGCGGCCTGTAGATCCCTTGAAACTTGCGAGAAAGCCGCTTTTCAAGGCGCAAACAAAAAAGGGGAAGAAGTCCGTTGACATTTTTGTTACAGTCCCCGAGAGAGAAGAGTCTACCGGGGCGAATTCTAATGGCATGGCAGCGGAGGACGCGGTTGTAGCGACAACTCAACATTCGGAGATTCAATACCTGCTTGCGGAACTCGGCGGGCAGATGGGATTTGACATTTGGGTTGCTCGGAATGATCGGGGAAAGTCCTACAACGGTAAGGCGTTCTCAGAAATGCCCCGTATGTTGACGCAGCTCCCTACCCTTTTTAACGAGGCCGCAGATAAGACGGTTGAAATGATTGATGTGCTTTGGTTGAAGGGAAATTCCGTCGTTGCGGGGATTGAAATCGAGTGCACCACGTCGGTTTACTCGGGCTTGCTGAGGATGAGCGACCTGCTCGCATTGCAGCCGAACCTGAACATAAAACTTTACGTAGTTGCCCCGGATGAACGAAGGAGCAAGGTCGAGCAGGAGATACTCAGACCAACATTCCGAATCCGCGAAAAGCCTCTTTCAGACGTGTGCGGTTTTCTAGCTATTTCCGAACTAACCGCGAAGATCGAAGCAGTCCGACAATTGGGGCTGATTCAATCGCTTAAACCCGACTTTCTCGATCAGATGGCGGTTCACTTTACCAGCGAGAAAGAGACTTGAAGATACTGCGGGATTTCGCCGGTCGTCGGGTACGGCTGACCGAAGAACGTGCTGAGCACATCCTCGAGCATCCCGAGATGCGGGGCCTTGAGTCTAATTTGGCTGATACGCTTCGCGCCCCGCAGTTGGCCGTCGAGTCTGTAAGCGACGAGAGCGTTCTGCTTTGCTACCGCTTTGTCCCCAACACGCTGGTGGGTGACAAGTGGCTGTGCGTCGTGGTAAAATACGGCAGACAAGGCGCGTTTGTTCTGACCGCGTACCTGACCGACAAACCGAAGAAAGGCAAGCAATTGTGGCCCAGAGAATGAAGGTCTGGTTCGATCCCGAAGGGGATTTCCTGGAAGTGACCTTTTCCGACGAGCCCGGATACATGAGGGCGACCGACAATGACGCCGTCATGGAGCGAGTGAACGAGCGCGGGAAGATTCTCGGCTTTTCGATCATGCGCGTAAGCCGGTCGCGCAAGAAGAAGCCATTGGTGGCCGTTCTTTCGTGAATCCCGGCACGCGATGCGACCTCACTTCTCCGGCCTCAACTCCACGCTGAATTCGAAGCTCTTCCGGACGGACTCCGGCGACAGGGGCACTTTGACGTATTGCCGGCTGAGCCACAGCGGGAGCTGATCGAGCGCGACGCCGCCGCAAGGACGTTCAACAATTTCCAAATCCGAATCCGCCCCGGCGGATTAGAACTTGGATATTCCTTTCAGTATTCATCACTCGGTCGTTCGTGGCTTCATGGCTTCTGCGTCCACGGCCGACCGGGACTCGATGGCGAGGAGGGCCTTATCGCGCTCGACGAGCAGTTGAGCGGTCACCAGCCGCGCGTTGAGCAGTTCGCGTTCCGCTTCGACGAGGTCCGGGAACGGGAGACTTCCGGTCGAATAGGAGGTCTGGGCAAGCTCGATCATCTCCCGGGCGCGCGGGATGATGGTCTCCTGGAACAGTTTGATCTGGCGCTCGTCGTTGCGCAGGGCATAGAGGTTGAGGACGAAACTGGCGGCGAGGTCGCGCTCGTACTGTGTGCGCGCGGCGGCGGCGGCCTGGAGGTTGGCGCGCGCTTCTTCGATGCCGGCGCGGATCGCCTCCAGGCGCGTGGGCAGCACGAGCATGCCGCCGAGCGTCTGCGCGACGCTCCCGGTGACGCTGAGCGACAGGCCGAAGTCCGGTAGGTACGCCTGCTTCGCCAGCGCGAGCGCCTCCTCTTTGCCCTCGACCTCGCGCGCGAGCGCCTGCAGCGCCGGGCTGCGCTCCGAGGCGAGGCGGATCAGGTCCGCGTCGGCCGCCGGCAGCGGGCGCAGAGGCGGCAGGCTCGCCGGGAGCGGCGCGGGATCGGTCGCGGGACGTCCGAGCAGCGCGTTCAGCTTCGCGGCGGCCGGCGCGACCTGCGCCCGCAGATTGGAGAGGTCGTTCTCGGCCAGGTCGAGCGTCGTCTGGGCCTTGAGGAGGTCCGGCTGCCCGGCGCCCGTCTGCGCCCGCACCGCCGCCAGACGCACCATCAGGCGGAGGAGCGCCACGTCGGCCTCTCGGATGCGGATCGTCTCGGCGAGCAGCGCGAGGTCGTCGCAGGCGGACAGCACTTGCGATTGGAGAAGGAACTTGGCCGCCTCGAAGCGCAGGCCGGCCGCGCGCGCCTCTTCGAGCGCCTTGCGGCCGGCGGTCGAGAGCTTCGTCGGGAAGGGGATGTCGCTCATCGGATCGTTGCTGATGCCCAGCGTCGTCCGGTCCCACAGCTTCTGCTTCCCGCCGCTGAACAGGGCGCTGAACGGGAGCGCGACGTTCGGGAAGCTGGAATCCTGCGGGACGCGCTCGATGGCGGCGCGCCATTCCCAGTAGCGCGCGTGCAGGCCGGCGTTGCGGAGAAAGGCGAAGCGCAGGTAATCCTCCGGCGCCGGGTTCTCCGGGAGCAGCGGCAAAACGATCGTGTCGGTGTACGGCCCGCCCGCCTCGGCGGCGCGGCGGCGCTCGGCTTCCTCGCCCGCCGGGCGCATGGCGCAGCCGGCCAGCGCCATCAGCGCAATCGGAAACAGAAGGGAAACTCGTCTGAAAACCTTCATGGGTTCTTCGCCTCAGCTAACGACTGTATCATAACCTGCGAAAGGTTTGATAGCGTTGATCGCATCGTACTCGTCCTCGTCGTCGTCCTCGTCCTCGGCCGTTCGGAAAGTCAATGCGAGGACGACGAGGGCGAGGCCGAGGATGATTGCGCGCCGCCGCGCCTCATGTCGAACCGCCGCTTCCATATCGTGTACGCCGCCGGATAGACGAGCAGCTCGAGGATGAAGCTCGTGGCCAGCCCGCCGACGAGGGGCGCGGCGACGCGCTTCATCATGTCTGCGCCGGCGCCGGCCGACCACATGATCGGCAGCAGGCCGACCATCGCGGCGCAGACCGTCATCATCTTGGGCCGGATGCGCTTCACCGCTCCGTAAACGACCGCCTCGGTCAGGTCCTCGAAGCTCTTCATCTTTCCCTGGCGGACGCGTTCGTTGTAGGAAAGGTCCAGGAAGAGGAGCATGAAGACGCCGGTCTCCGCATCCAGCCCCAGGAGCGCGATCAGGCCCACCCAGACCGCGATCGAGATATTGTAGCCCAGCAGGTACAGCAGCCCGATGGCGCCGATGGCCGAGAACGGCACCGCGAACATAACGAGCAGCGCCTTGAAGAGCGATTTCGTGTTCATGTAGAGCAGCGCGAAGATCAGGAAGAGCGTGATCGGAACGACGGCCTTCAGGCGCTCCTTGACGCGGAGCATGTTCTCGTACTGGCCGCTCCAGAGAAGCGTGCAGCCCGACGGCGGATGCGCCTCGCGGTCCACGACGGCCTTGATACGGCGGACGAAGCCGCCGATGTCGCTCTCGGCGGTGTCCACGTAGACGTAGCCGGCGAGCATGCCGTTCTCGTCGCGGATCATCCCGGGACCCTGCACGAGTCTGATGTCGGCGAGTTCCTCGAGCGGGACCTGCGCGCCGGAGGGCGTCGGGACGAGGACGCGGCGCAGTGCGGGCAGGTCGTCGCGCAGCTCGCGCGCATAGCGGACATTCACTCCGTACCGCTCGCGTCCGGCGATGGTGGTCGTGACCGTCTCGCCGCCGATGGCGGACGTGATCACCATCTCAGCCTCGCCGATGGAAAGCCCGTAGCGCGCCAGCCGGTCGCGCCGCAGTTCGAAATCCAGGAAGAAGCCGCTCGCCGCGCGCTCGGCGTACACGCTGCGGACGCCGGGCTGAGCCTTGAGGATCGTCTCGATCCGCGTGCCGATCTCTTCGATCTGCTTCAGGTCGCCGCCGAGGACCTTGATCCCGATCGGCGTGCGGACGCCGGTGCTGAGCATGTCAATGCGCGTCTGGATCGGCATGGTCCAGGCGTTCGCCGCCCCCGCGAACTGCATCCGGGCGTTCATGTCCGCGATCAGTTCGTCCTTGCTGATCCGGTCCGGCCAGACCGGGCGGAACGGCGCCTGCATCCACTGCGGCCAGTTCGAGTACCAGCGCGGCTTGCGCCGCCACTGCGCGGGCGGCTTGAGGAGGATCGTCGTCTCCATCATCGAGAGCGGGGCCGGGTCGGTCGAGGTCTCCGCGCGCCCGGCCTTGCCGAAGACGCGGGCCACTTCCGGCACCGTCATCAGGACTTCATCCATCCGCTGCATCAGCCGCTGCGCCTCCGTCACCGACAGGCCCGGCAGCGTCGTCGGCATGTAGAGCAGATCGCCTTCCCAGAGGGGAGGCATGAACTCGCTGCCGAGGCTGAGATAGACCGGAATCGTCAGCAGCACCAGCAGGGCCGCTGTGATCACCGTCGCGACGCGGTGCCGGATGACGAAGCGGCACGGGCCTTCGTACAGGCGGAAGAGGATGCGGCTGACCGGGTGCTTCTCCTCGCGGTAGTAGCGCCCGACGGTGACCTGGTTGAAAATCCATGAGATCCATCCCGGCCGGAAGCGGGCCCAGTCCATCCGCGCGAAGAGCATCCGGACCGCCGGGTCGAGCGTGACCGCCAGCAGCGCGGCGATGGCCATGGTGAAGGTCTTCGTGTAGGCCAGCGGCTTGAACATGCGGCCTTCCTGGTCCTCGAGCGCAAAGATCGGGATGAACGCCACCGCGATCACCAGCAGCGAGAAGAAGACCGCCGGGCCGACCTCCTTGAGGGCGCGGAGGCGCACTTCGTGAAAATCGCCGACGCGCCCGCCTTCCTGCCATAGCTCCAGTTTCTTGTACGCGTTCTCGACCTCGACGATCGCGCCATCCACCAGGACGCCGATCGAGATGGCGATGCCGGCCAGCGACATGATGTTCGCCGTCACGCCGAGCAGGTACATCGGAATGAACGCCAGCAGCGCCGAGATCGGGATGGTGATAATCGGCACAATCGCCGACGGGATGTGCCAGAGGAAGATGAGGATGACCAGGCTGACGATGATCAGCGCGGCGATCAACGCATCGGTGAGCGTCGAGATGGACTCGCGGATGAGCTTCGACCGGTCGTAGGTCGGCACGATCTCGACGCCGGGCGGCAGCGAGGGCTTGATCTCCTCGAATTTGGCCTTCACGCGCTGGATCACGGCCAGGGCGTTCTCGCCGCTGCGCATCACCACGATCCCGCCGACCGTGTCGCCCTGGCCGTCGAGGTCGGCCACGCCGCGGCGGATGTCCGGCCCGAGCGCCACGCGGCCGAGGTCCTTCACCAGGATC
>Ga0181536_10001121_pt1 | contig 31809 bp, 27 predicted proteins | sample PEATcosm2014_Bin_41_FD_121105 | JGI IMG/M metagenome (GOLD analysis project Ga0181536, IMG submission 121105) | Peatland microbial communities from MTU Mesocosm Facility, Houghton, MI, USA - PEATcosm2014_Bin17_60_metaG | ecosystem: Environmental > Terrestrial > Soil > Wetlands > Peat | place...
AGCGAAAGCGCACGGCAAGAATGATCCGCCAACTTCGCAGCCTCGGCTATAAGATCGATGCACCGCAAACCACAACCGCCGGAGCATAAGTGTGGAATGATTTTCGACCCTGGGACATCCTCTTTCAAAGAACATTGGCAACTTCAACGTAATCAGTTAGGCTTGTAACTCAGATATTTATGCGCCGTTCCACCGCCATTTCGCTGTTGATGCTCTTCAGTTGGACACTGATAGCGCCGTTCTTTGCCCCCGATAGCCACGCAATTCTCCCTGCCTGCTGCCGCAGGAACGGCAAGCATCATTGCTCGGCGCGTATGATGGGCCAACTGGCTGGCAGCCAGCATGGTTTTACGACCGTCGCAGAGAAATGCCCGTACTGCCCTTTGAACATCAGTTCGACAAATTTACCTACATATCAGGCAAACGCGGCCTGCGCGTTTTATATCAATTTCGTTTCTTATCCCTCATACGCGCCGCAGACCGAAGCTCAATCTCGATTTTCGTTTCTTTGCAGCCATCAGAAGCGCGGCCCCCCTCTCGCCTGACAACTTGTGGTGCTTAACGAATGGGAAAGGTTCGGCCTGCCCCGCCGTTCTGCGTTGTTCATACGAGAGGAAAATCCATGAAATGCAAGTTATTGCTAACATTGTTGCCTGCCGTCTGCCTATTCTGGCAGACAAACACTATCCATGCTCAACAAAACCCGAATACGGCTGCAATTCCTATGGTCGCCGGCCGCATCGCAGGAGTCCTCAAGGACCCATCCGGCGCGGTCGTTCCGGGCGCAAAAATCGAACTCGAGAGCCTCGCTCGGAGGTTCAATAGATCAGTAGAAACAGACCGGCAGGGGCGCTTCGTCTTCAGCGAGCTTCCGTCAGGAAGCTATCGACTCACCGTCACAGCCAGCGGCTTCGATATCGCTTTTCTTCATGACCTGACAGTTACCGCTAGTGCCGAGACGGCCGCCAATGTGACACTGAGAATCGCCCCGGTGCAAGTCACAGTCGAAGTTAACGGCTACGCTAACCTACCCGCTGCTGCAACCATACAAAAGGTGGGATCCGACGACCAAGAGCGCAGCCGCAATACGTCCGAACTGGTCTCAGACGCGCCCGGCGTCAGCCTGCGAGAGAACGGCCAGTTGGCCAGCATTCCATTTCTTCATGGCTTGGGGGATGAACGCGCCAAGTTAGTTGTGGACGGCATGACAGTTTCTTCCGCCTGCCCGAACCACATGAACCCGCCTCTCTCTTATATCGCCCCGGCCGATTCAGCCGAGGTCACTGTTATGGCCGGAATTACGCCGGTCAGCCTGGGCGGCGACAGCCTGGGCGGAACGGTCGCGGTAGATTCCCGTCAGCCCGTCTTTGCCAGTGCCGGTGAACGGCTGCACGAGGAAGGCGCGTCCTCGGGCTTTTATCGCAGCAACGGTCAGAATTATGGCGGTTCGCTGACCGATTGGATCGCCGGCCAAAACCTTGGCATCGGTTACACCGGATCGTGGGCCACAAACGACGATTACACCGACGGCAGCGGACACAAGGTTACATCCACTTATGCGCAGACGACGGACCACACGGTAACTCTGGCGGCACAAGGCGCGGGCAACCTCGTCGTCATCCAGGCCAGTCTGCATCACACTCCATACGAGGGCTTTGTCAACGCGCAGATGGACCTGGTGCGCAATTACGCCGAGTCGCTCAACCTGCACTACCGCAAAAACCTCGACCGCGGCTTACTCGACACGCATATGTTCTGGCAAAACACCTGGCACTCGATGAACATCGGCCATGACAAATCCACTTTTCCAATGCCCATGTTCATGCCGATGAACACCCACGGGAGGGATCTCGGCTACTCTGTCAAGCTCGATCTCCCATTGACCGATCGCCACACTCTACGCCTTGGGAATGAACTGCATCGCTTTGTTCTCGACGACCGATGGCCAGCCGTTCCCGGCGCAGCACCCATGATGGGGCCTAACACCTTCGTCAGCATCGACGATGGCCGCCGTATCCGGCTGGGCACCTTTGCCGAATTGGCCAGCAAGTGGAACGCGCAATGGACTACTCTCGCCGGTCTGCGCAACGATACAGTTTGGACCAATGCAGGCCCGGTGCAGGGTTACTCGAATATATATGCCATGGATGCAGACGCCTTCAACGCATTGAACCGCGCCCACAGTGACCCTGACCTCGATGCCACCGCATTGGCGCGCTACGAGCCCAACGCAGCCAGCACCTTCGAGTTAGGCTACGCGCGCAAGACCCGCGCGCCCAACGTCTACGAGCGCTACGCATGGTCGACCAACATGATGGCCAGCGGCATGATCGGCTGGTTTGGCGACGGTAACTACTATGTGGGCAGCGTCGGCCTTAAGCCTGAGATCGCCCACACCTTCAGCGGCACGGCAGCCTGGCACGACCGGGCGCGCAAGAAGTGGGAGATCAAGCTCACACCCTATGAGACCCATATCCAGGATTACGTCGATGTAGATACGCTGGGCACCACGATGTACGGCATGAGCACCTTCGCTCAACTGCAATTCGCCAATCATAACGCTGGAATACATGGCGCTGATCTTTCGGGCAACGCCGTGATCTGGAATAGCTCCAGCTTCGGGCTGGGCAAGATCGGCGGCGTTGCCGGATGGCTGCACGGTGAGAGGCTGGATTCACAAACCCCTCTCTACCAGATGATGCCGCTCAACCTGCGCGTCGCGTTTGACGAGGAACTGAAGGGATGGACGGCTGGCCTCGGCGTCCAGGCCGTGGATCGCAAATCAAATGTTGATCCGCATCGGTTCGAACAAACGACGCCGGGGTATGCGCTCTTCAATCTGCACACTGGCTATCAACGAGGGCACTTGCGGGCGAGCGCGGCTGCCGACAATCTGCTCAACAAGGACTATGAACTGCCGCTGGGGGGAGTGAACTTCGACGACTTCATGGCCAGTATGTGGATGAGCCAAATCAAGCCGCTGACGGGACGGGGCCGGTCAGTCTATGCAAGTCTCACCGCGCGGTTTTGATCTGATTGGCTGCATTCTCTTCCAAGAGGGTCATGCGTTCAGTCAATGGGCGTCGACCTGGAGCGGAGCCTTTACGCGTTGGACTCGACCACCATCGACTTATGCATGAGCTTGTTCCAGTGGGCGCGGTTTCGCCGCCACAAGGGAGCCGTGAAAATGCACACACTGCTCGATCTGCGCGGTAACATCCCCACCTTCATTCGCATCACCGACGGCAAGGTGCACGACGTCAACATCTTTGACGAGTTACTAATCGAGGCAGGGGCCTTCTATGTGCTGGATAGCGGCTCTATCGATTTCGAGCAGCTCTATCGCTTCACGCTGGAGTCGGCCTTGTTCGTCGTACGCACGAAATCCAATGTCCTGCTCCAGCGCCGCTACTCGCATCCGGTCGATTCCGCGACCGGTGTGCGATCAGACCAAACGGTTGTTCTCGCATCTCAGGAGTCGGCTTCCGTCTACCCCGACCCGCTGCGTAAGGTCTGTTACGTCGATGCCGAAACCGGCAAAAGACCGGTTTTCCCGACCAACAACTTCTCTCTGCCCGCCGCAACTGTCGCCGCACTCTACAAGCAACGCTGGCAAGTGGAGCTGTTCTTCAAATGGATCAAGCAGCACTTGCGCATCAAAGCCTTCTACGGCACCAGCGAAAACGCCGTAAAAACGCAAATCCGGATCGCAGTTTCGGTCTATGTCCTGGTGGCGATCATGCGCAAGCGGCTCGAACTGGAGGCCACTCTCTACCAAATCCTACAGGTGCTCAGTCTGACTCTATTCGAGAAAACCCCTATTTTACGGGCACTTCAGCGAATCGACTCCCGAAACGAGTTATCCCCATCTGGCAACCAACTGAATCTGTTCAGCTTATAGCCGGACAGCAGTGGTCGAATACATACAAGCATCGTTTCTACGGCGACACGTAACCTGTTAATAGGCGAAACTGTGCAGCCGCTCATAACCGACACAAAACAAATTGGTTGCTCCGCACAGTTTCACGGCACACATAAACTGTGAATCTGGGAAACTGTACCTGGACGGGTGCTCACTTCCCGTGGACATTTTCCAAGCAAAACACAAAGGTGCCCCATCCTTTCGCCTGCAAGTCGACATTTGTTGAAATTGAGATTCGTTCGTCTCGTTCGCCGTCCTGCAAGTGTACGGAATGCACAGTGCTTTCCTCTCTGCTCCCAAAGCGCGCTTCTTCAATACGCGCAATCGCTTATGTCGTCATCTTCAGTTCGGCGCGCCAGTGGTCTCTTCCGCGGCAGCAAACTTGCATTCTGCGCACTGGCAGACGCGACGCAGGTAATCCCAGGAGTAGATGCCGGCGGAGTGGCCGTCTTGCCAGTTGAACTGAATAGCATAGCGGCCGACGGCGTGGGCGCTGGAGGGCTTCGCCGGCGGGGTGTACATAGGCAGCACAGCCGCCGGTTTAGGCTTGGGCTGGCCGGGTTTGCGGCCTTCCAGCTTGCGCTCCTCAATGCAGGTGGCGCAGGGGCAGGCCTCGCGCAGCCAAGCGAAGCTCCATGCGCTCTTGTGCCCGTCTACCCAGTCGATCTCCAACCCCTTGCCTTCGGTCACCAGCACTCGGACCTTCTCCGGAGTGACGGCGATGCGGGCGAGCGGGCGGTTCTCCTCGCTCTCCCGCGCCTGCTGGTCCTGCTGTACAAAGCGGATGCCTTCGTGGCTCATACGTTCAGTTTACAGGGATCAGAGATCAGGGGTCAGGGGTCGGAAGGCCATCCTCAGCAGATTACTACCTCTGAGCGCTGTTCCCTGACCCCTGACCCCTGATCTCTGACTACCGATCCCTGTCGTAGCGCAGCTTGAGCGCCAGGATGGCGAGCGCCAGAGCCAGGGTTATGGCGTTGGCGGCGATGATGGGCGTCGAGCCGATGCCGATGCCGTAAGCCAGCCACAGCAACAAGCCTAGATTGAAGAGCAGAAACATGGCCAGCGAAATGTCGCGCGCGCTCTTGCGCCGCCAGACGTGGATGAGTTGCGGCAGGAACGAGACAGTGGTGCAGGCAGCGGCCGCGAAACCGATCCAGGGCATGAAGTTTGTCGTCCAGCGCGAAGGCAGGTTGAAGAGGGTCATCGGCGATTGCTCCAAAAGAACCATGCCGCCATAGAGAAGCCGATGAAGACGATCAGCCCGCGCAGCACCGATTGCGGGACCATGCGGGCGAAGCGGGCCGAAGTATAGCCGCCGATGGCGCAAGTCAGCATGGCCAGCAGGCAGTAGCGCCAGACGACCTGGCCGTTCACCACAAAGATCAGCACGGCGATTCCGTTAGCCAGAGTGGTGGAGACGACTTTGAGGGCGTTGATCTCGTGCAGGTCGCGGAAGCCGAAGAGCGAAAGCAGCGTGATGATGAGGAAGCCCGCGCCTGCCCCGAAGTAGCCGATGTAAAAGCAGACCGCGATGGTGGAGAGAAAGACCGGCCAGAGGCGCGGCGGGGGATTCCCTGCGCCGCCGACGGCTTTGCGGCGGGCCAGCCAGCGGGAGACCGGGCCGCTGGCGGCAAAGATGGAAGCAGCCCCCAGCAGCAGCCAGGGCACCAGATGCAGAAAGGTCATCTGCGGCGTGTTCAGCAGCACCACGGCGCCGGCCGTTCCGCCGAGCAGGCCGGCCACGCCCATCGGCAGCACGAGCCGCGGGTTCTTGGCAATATCGTCGCGGTAAGCGGCGACTGAGGTGAACTGGCCGGGCCACACCGCCACCGAATTGGTGGCGTTGGCCTGCACCGGCAGCATCTTCATGGCCATCATTGCGGGAAAGGACAAAAACGAGCCGCCTCCTGCCACGGCGTTGAGCCCCCCGGCCAGAAATGCTGCCACGGCGAGCCAAACCCAGTGCCAGTCCATGAAGGAGGAGAGAGTCATCTCTCTTGATTGTAGAAGGTGAGCGGACAGGGGCAGGGGTAAGGGATCGGTCAACTCGCGGCTCAAGTGAGGTTGGGATACCAATTTTTGCGGCGGGACAGGCATTTTTATGGTGAACCAGACCGGCAGTCTATTCACGACTCCTGATCTGCGATCCCTGTTTCTTCTATGTAAGCTATTGATATTCCAAAAGATATATAGTTTTCCACAGATATGAGCGTAATTCGCGCACATTTTCTGAATCATATGTGCTATAGTTGTATCAGATTTATTAAGCGGCTTGGACTCAGATTCCAGGCCCACAGATTTTGAACCAATCAAGGAGGAACATTCTCATGGCAATCACTCGTTGGGACCCATTCCGCGAAGTCGTAGCACTGCAAAACCGCGTCAACTCGCTCTTCCGCGACCTGAACGACGGAGACGATCCGGTGTCGGCGGCCAGCTTCGTGCCCGCAGCCGACATTTATGAGGACCCCAAGAAGATCGTCCTCAAGCTCGAAGTGCCGGGCATCGACCAGAAGGACCTGGACGTGCGCGTCGAGAACCACACCCTGACCGTCAAGGGCGAGCGCAAGTTCGAGGCCGAGGAAAAGGAGCAGAACTTCCATCGCATCGAGCGGCGCTACGGCAGCTTCTTCCGCGCGTTTACGCTGCCCTCGACCGTCGATACGGAGAACGTCGCGGCCAGCTACAATGCAGGGGTGCTGAAACTGGAGCTGTCCAAGAAGCCGGAAGCCCAGCCTAAGCAGATTCAGATCCATGTAGCGGCGTAAGAGTTGGGATCAGTTTTCAGTTCTCAGTTGTCAGGTTCCAAGCCTGACGCTGAGAACTGAGAGCTTGAGAACCATGGCAATTCGTGGTGAGAAGTTGACGGTCAAGTCGCAGCAGGCGATGGAGTTGGCGCGGGAATGCGCCGACGCGCCGGCTCGGAAGGCACAGGAGCGCAAAATTTATTTTGCCAAGAGAGGTCGATAAGCTGTTTCCTTTTGCGCAAAATGCGAATAGTATGTATTCGTATGTAACGTTGCGTATCTCTTGCGGTGAGGTATGAAGATGCAAATCGTCAGCGCTTCCGATCTGGCGCGCAACACGAGCGCGATCCTGGAACGAATTCTCATGGGTGAAACGGTCAGCGTGATGCGGAATCGCACCGAGATCGCCCATATAGTGCCAGCCAAGCGAACCATGACCGCTGCGCAAGCCATCGCAGGCTTGGAGGGAGGACTGAGCGCGGCCGAGGGTGAGAGCTGGCTCAAGGACAGTCGCGGCGAATGGGATGAAGAGGTCAGAGATCCGTGGGAATGATCTTTGACACCTCCATCTGGGTTGGTTTGGCTGCCAGCCAGATCTCCGGCCAATCCGTTCATCGGGCTGCCGGCGACGAGCCGGTGTACATTTCAGCAATTTCGCTGGGAGAGCTGAGCTTTGGCGTCGAATCCTGCAGCGATCCGGCAACACGGATGTTGCGGATGCGCTTTTTGCGCAACTATGAGCAGCGGCCAGTGCTCGACGTAACTGCCAGGACGGCCCCCACATTTGGTTTTCTAACCGCTTTCCTGAAGCAGACTGGCCGGTCGCCGAGAACGCGGGTCAACGATCTCTGGATCGCCGCGCAGGCGATTGAGAATGACTATGCCCTCTTGACTACGAACCTCAAGGATTTTGAGGGGCTGCCGGGTTTGCGGGTTGTTGGTTTGTGAAGACTGGAAGCTCGGCCGATGCAGATTACGATTAGCGTTGCCGCTTATCAGCAATGGTCAGTGAACAGTTCTAGTACTGCTAACTGACTACTGTTTGCCGTCTGTTTCGTGTTGACCACCTATTGACGGCCAAGTCTCCTATCCTTTCGCTAGGTGCGCGAAAGGTGTGACAACAGGCATCTTGAGATTGTATATGGACATGACAAAAGCCTTGGCTGAATTAAAAGTCCTTCGAGGATTTATCGATTTTCTGAACCTTCAATTAGGGGTATATTGTGATTGTCTTTCTAGCTTCCAAGGTAACAAAGTTCGCATAGAACGTCAGGTTGCTCGTGTGTCGCGCCCCGTGTCACAGTGTGTAGAGAATGGCCAGACAGTTATGGTGTATGCCAGCTTGGAAGACCCTACCCGTCCTGACGTAATACATCAACGAATCATTCGTGCCGACGAATTCATCGCGGCAAACTCGGAAGCCGGATTTAACGAACAGCAAGTGTGCTGGTCCATGATTGTATTTATCTTCGCGTATTGGGACGAAAAAATCCGCCCGCGGATTGCCAATATCCGGGGCGTAGAAAAGGACGAGGTAAAAATCAATATATTCGGCGATCTACGGGTTCTTCGGATAATGATTGTGCATCATGACGGAGTATTGAAGGCGGCTGAGCACGCTAAGCTCAAGGTTCTTAATGGCATATTCCAAGCAGACGCAAAAATTTTTCTGACGCATGACCAAATGCATACAATATTTGTGGCGATAAAGCAGGCAATCGGGAGCCTGATACTGGAATACACCGCCCACCTTCCGGGAGCGCCAAAGCCCGAAGACATAGTAGACATAGCGGTTCAAAATACTGGCCGGGTACCTATCATTTAACAGGAGAGAACCAATGGCTATTCGCTGGGAAAAACTTACCGTCAAGTCGCAGGAAGCGATTGCGCAGGCGCAGGCGCGGGCGACCGAACTGGGTAACCCGGAAGTGCAGCCCGCGCATCTGCTGCTGGCGCTCATCGAGGACCGGGAGGGGGTGATTCCCTCGGTGCTGGGCAAGATCGGCGTTCCCATCGAACGGCTGGAAAACGATCTGCATCAGATTGAAGAGAAGCTGCCGCGCGTGGCCGGCTCGGCCAGCCAGCCGGGCCTGAGCCAGTCGCTCAACAAGGCGTTGGAGCAGGCCTTCCGCGAGGCGGCCAACTTCAAGGATGAGTACGTTTCCACGGAACATTTGCTGCTGGGCGCGGCGCATGGGAAGAATGATCCGGCGCGTGAGGCGCTGTCGGCCGTGGGCGCCACGCATGAGGCGATCCTGAAGGCGCTGACGGCGGTGCGCGGGACGCAGCGCGTCACCGACCAGAATCCCGAAGGCAAGTTTCAGGCGCTGGAGAAGTACGCCAAGGATCTGACGGAACTGGCCCGGCGCGGCAAGCTGGACCCAGTCATCGGGCGCGACGAGGAGATTCGCCGCGTGATTCAAGTGCTGAGCCGGCGCACCAAAAACAACCCAGTTCTGATTGGCGAGCCGGGGGTGGGCAAGACGGCGATCGTCGAGGGGCTGGCGCGGCGCATCATTTCTGGCGACGTGCCGGAGAGCCTGAAAGACAAGCGAGTTATCTCGCTCGATTTAGGTTCCATGTTAGCCGGCGCCAAGTTTCGCGGCGAGTTCGAGGATAGGCTCAAGGCGGTCTTGAAAGAGATAGAGGAATCGAATGGCGAGATCGTTCTCTTCATCGACGAGTTACATACTTTGGTGGGCGCCGGCGCGGCCGAGGGTGCCATCGACGCCAGCAATATGCTGAAGCCGGCTCTGGCGAGGGGCGAACTGCGAGCTATCGGCGCGACTACGCTGAACGAGTACCGCAAGTACATCGAGAAGGATGCGGCGCTGGAGCGGCGCTTTCAGATTGTTTATGTCGGCGAGCCGAATGTCGAGGATACCATCGCCATTCTGCGCGGACTCAAGGAGCGTTACGAAACCCATCACGATGTGCGCATCAAAGATGCTGCGATCGTTGCCGCGGCGACGCTCTCGCATCGTTACATCAGCGATAGATTCCTGCCGGACAAAGCGATCGACTTAGTGGATGAGGCCGCGGCTTCGCTTGCTATTCAAAAAGGATCGAAGCCGACAGTTATCGATCAGCGGGAGCGCGAGAGAACCTCGCTGGAGATCGAGCGCGAGGCACTGAAGCGCGAGACGGATGCCAACAGCGTCGAACGCCGTAGCGAAGTGGAGCGCGAGATCGCCGCGTTGAACGAAGAGATCACCGCGCTTTCAGCGCGCTGGACCAAGGAGCGCGAGGCAAGCAGCCGCATCACCGAGGTCAAAAAGAAGATCGAGGCGCTACGCTTTGAGGCCGAGGAACAGACGCGCAAGGGCATCCTGGACCGGGCCGCGCAGATTCAATACGGCGAGTTGCCCAAGCTGGAAGCCGAGTTGAAGCAGTTGACCTCCGCTCAGGAAGGAAATGCGGGCGTGGCGCGGATGCTCAAGGACGAGGTTGACGAAGAAGATATTGCCGGAATCGTCAGCAAGTGGACGGGAATTCCTGTCTCACGAATGCTCGAAGGCGAAGTGAAGAAGTTAGTCGAGATGGAGACTCGGCTGCGCGAGCGAGTTATAGGACAGGATGCCGCGCTGACCATCGTGGCCAATGCTATTCGCCGCTCCCGGGCGGGCTTGAGCGATCCGAAGCGGCCCATCGGCAGTTTTATCTTTCTTGGTCCCACCGGAGTGGGCAAGACAGAGACCGCGCGCGCGCTGGCCGAGTTTCTCTTCGACGATGAGCAGGCGATGGTGCGCATCGATATGAGCGAATACATGGAGAAGCACGCAGTGGCAAGGCTGATCGGCGCGCCTCCGGGCTATGTGGGCTACGACGAGGGCGGCCAGTTGACAGAGTCTGTGCGGCGCAGGCCTTATGCCGTGATTCTCTTCGACGAGATAGAGAAGGCGCACCCCGATGTTTTCAATATCCTGCTGCAAGTGATGGACGATGGCCGCCTAACCGACGCCAAGGGCCGGACTGTCGATTTTAAGAACACGGTGCTCATTATGACCTCCAACTTAGGCGCCCACTTACTCATCGGCGATACGCTCAAGAGCGAGCATGACTTCGATATGGCCCGCGAGTCTGTAATGCGCGTCCTGCGCGAACACTTCCGCCCGGAGTTTTTGAATCGCGTGGACGATATGGTGATCTTCCGTCCGCTGGGCCACGCGCAGATGAGCCAGATACTCGACCTGCGGCTGAACGAGGTCCGCAAGCTGCTAGAAGAGCGACAGATTTCGCTCGAACTTACTGAACCGGCGCGGCAACTGATTCTAGCTGCCGGTTCCGATGCTGCTTATGGGGCGCGTCCGCTGAAGCGCGCCTTGCAGCGCTTAATTCAGGACCCGCTTGCTATCAAGATTCTAAACGGCGATGTGCTGCACGGCGCGCATATGCGCATCGATGTGGATCGCAACTCGAATCAGTTGCGCTTTGAGCCGATGGGGCGAGAGGCGATGGCGTAAGTGCTACAGTTGTAAATCGAAGATTCCGGCAGGAGCAGAGGGCTTCAGCCCCCTGAATAGAGAGCGAATTCGCGGGCTTATGCGTTGGGGTTAAAACCCCAACGCATAAGCCCGGTCATTTCTGTCGTAACTCGCGCGTCGAATCGGGCTGCTCAGGATCGAAATGGCAATGTGGTTCTCTCTTTGAGTCCCTGTCGAAAAAGTTGGCCCCACCGCGGGTGGAGGTTTCGAGATACAGTAAAGGGGAGCCGACTGGATTCCCGGAGCGATCGCGGGGAGCGGGAAATCGGAATGGGAGAGATGCATGGAAACGCCGAGTGTGACGTTGGATCGGGAGATCAATCCGTGGGAGGCGCAGAGAGAGCGCTTCGATTTTGCGGCGCGCAAGCTGAACCTGGACGAGGGGCTGTGGAAGGTGTTGAGCGCTCCAGCGCGGGAGATCATCGTCCACTTCCCGATAACCATGGACGATGGGCGGATCGAGATGTTCACGGGGTTCCGGGTGCAGCACTCGATGGCGCGGGGGCCGGCCAAGGGGGGCATCCGCTACGCGCCGGAGGTGACGCTGGACGAAGTGCGCGCGCTGGCCAGTTGGATGACCTGGAAGTGCGCGGTGGTCAATATCCCCTTCGGAGGGGCCAAGGGCGGGGTGATCTGCGACCCGAAGAAGATGAGCCGGGGCGAGTTGGAGCGCATGACCCGCCGTTATACTTCGGAGATCATCGAGTTCATCGGGCCGGAGAAGGACGTTCTGGCGCCGGACATGAACACCAACGAGCAGACCATGGCCTGGATCATGGATACCTACTCGATGCACATGCGCCAAACGGTGACCAGCGTGGTGACCGGCAAACCGCTGAATATTGGCGGCTCGCGCGGGCGGCTGGAGGCTACAGGGCGCGGGGTGCGGGTGGTATGCGACGAGAGTCTGCGCTACCTGAATATGGCCGTCGAGGGCTGCCGGGTGGTGATTCAGGGATTCGGCAACGTGGGCTCGAACGCCGCGCGGCTGATGATGGAAGAGGGGTACAAGATTGTGGGCGTGGCCGAGTTGGACGGCGGACTCTATAACCCCAACGGCATCGACGTTCATCAGTTGACGGAGTTCAAGTATCGCAACGGAACCACCCTGGGCTTCCGCGGCGCCGAAGCCATGCCCAGCGAGGAGCTGTTGGTCTCGGAGTGCGAAATACTTATCCCCGCGGCAACGGAAAACGTGATTACCAGCCGCAACGCCGATCAGATCAAGGCGCGCATCGTGGTCGAGGGCGCCAACGGACCCACCACCGCTGTAGCCGATGAGATTCTGGCCGAGAAGAGGATTTTTGTGGTGCCGGACATTCTGGCCAACGCCGGCGGAGTTACGGCCAGTTACTTCGAGTGGGTGCAGGACCGGCAGGGCTACTTTTGGAAGGAAGCCGTCGTCAACGAGCAATTGGAAACCATCCTGCGCGACAGCTTCGACGACGTGGTTCGCTACGCCGAGGCCCACAACGTGAACAACCGCATCGCCGCCTATATGCTGGCCATCGACCGCGTGGCCTTTACTATCAAGCAGCGCGGCATCTACGCGTAACTCTTGCGCTGGCCGGAGGCTGGCCGCAACAACAATTGCGGGATGGGCCAACTGCCTATCCCGCTTTTTAATTACGAAGCAGCGCCGGTTACATACCGCCTTTGCCGAGCAGGATGCCGATGCCGTATGTGACTGCGCCTTCCAGCGCTCCGACTACGGTCATTTCAAAGCCTGACGACCACCAGGAGCGGACGGTGATGAGGGACTTGGCTGCGCCGACGGCGAAGTGGGCGGCGAGCGAGATGATGGCGGCGGCGATGACCGCCTCGATGCCATTCAAAAAGAAGAAGGGCAGGATAGGGATGGCCGCGCCGATGGCCGTCGAAAGCGCGCCGGAGCCGGCCGAGACCAGGGGGTTGGCGAGCGCCTCCTCGCTGGTGCCGAGGCGCTCGGAAGCCAGGGCGCGGAGCAGTTGCTCGGGGTTGCTGGCGATGTGGTTCACCATGTTCTGGGCGTCTTCCTCGGGCAGGCCCTTGACCTGGTAGTAGAGGGAGAGAAGTTCGCGGGCCTCGGGGCCGTTCATCTGGATGGCTTCGCGTTCGCGGACGATTTCGGCATCGTATATTTCGCGCTCGCTCTTGGCGGCCAGATACGCGCCTGAACCCATGCTGAGGGCGGAGGCGATCAGTCCGGAGAGTCCGGCGAGAAGCACATATTTGCTGTCGCCTGCGGTGGCGCCGGAGACGCCGGAGACGATGCCGAAGATGGCTCCAAGTCCGTCGTTGACTCCGTAGATGGCGTCGCCGATCCAGCTTCCCGGCTGCTTGCGGCCCTGGCTTCGCTTGGCCAGCATCTCTTCCAGAACTGCCTTGGCGTCGATCTTGTGCGCGCCGGTGGGTTGGGGATAGTGGCCTCGCAAGAGCGACCCAAGCTCGCGGTAGTGGTCTTTCTCGTCCAGGATGACGTGTTCGAGGATGGCGATGGAACCCTCGTCGCCGAGATCCTTCAGTTGGGTTCCGTATTTGGCAATGTCGCGGCTCTCCTCGATCTCCAGGCGTCGCAGGGCCAAGCGAGTTCCGCCGGCGCGGTTGGCCAGCGAGTCGGCCTCGCCGCCGGGCTTGCCGGAGTAGACCGGCTCAGAGCCGCCTAGCTCGAGGATGCGGCCATGCCAAAGGGCAGCGTGTTCCCACTCCGCGCCGGCCAAGTGGCGCAGGACTTGGGCGCGCACCGGGTCTGTATCGCGGTCGGCCAGGGCTTGGTAGGTGTGGTAGCCCTCCATCTCGGCTTGCCAGTTGCCTTCCAGCGCCGCCAGAACCTTCTTCAGTTTGGCGCTGCTCAACGATGCTGTAGCCATCTATCTCTCCTTGCTGTAGATGAGCATAGCCGAATCCGCTATTCAAGCGGTAGCCCGTCGCACAGCGGTTTGGGCGGTCACTTCCCCTGCGCGGGGTTTGCCGTATAGTCTTGTGTGCAGCGATACGCCGGGATTTTTTCCGACAAATGGAATCCGGCTGGCGGAAAATCCAGCCGTCACTCTGCGCATTTTCTGCGCCCAGAACAAGACCGTAGACCCTTATCGGGCAAATTTTTGAAGAAGCGGAGAGCAAACTACCATGGAAGCACAATCGAAACAATCGGCGGCTCTAACGTCGCCAGGGTATCTTGTCCCATTTATTACAGTCACCGTCCTGTATTTCATCTTCGGATTTATCACCAACCTGAATATGCAGTTGGTGCCCCACCTGCGTTCCGTCTTCGATCTGCCGTGGCTGCAGGCGGCTTTGGCTAACGGAGCCTTCTTTACGGCCTACTTTGTGGTTTCGTCGCCGACATCCAAGCTGATTGAAGCCATCGGCTATAAGAAGACCATGGTAGTTTCGCTGTTTGTGCAGGTGGGCGGAGCGCTCTTGTTCCTGCCGGCGGCGAGCCTGCCCAACTTCTGGCTGTTTCTGACAGCGGTGTTCATTGTGGGCTCGGGCGTAGCCGCATTGCAGACCGCTGCCAACCCATACGTTTCCGCTCTGGGACCGGAGTCGAGCGCGCCAGTGCGGCAGAACCTGGCGCAGGCTTTCAATTCCATCGGCGGCATGATCGCTCCGGTAGTGGCGGGCGCACTGATCCTCAAGCACAAGGTGGTGCTGGACGCGGCTGCGCTGGCTAAAAAGACGGTTGTGGAGCAATTGGCCTACAAAGTGAGCATAGCCAGCACGGTGCGGATGCCGTATCTGGCCATTGCGGCGGCATTGGTGCTATTAGGCGTAGCGGTTTCATATGCGCACCTGCCCACCATCAAGGCGACGCAGGAGTTCCGTCCCACCAAGGCCGGCGTTGGAATCCTCGACCAAAGCATCTGGAGTTACAGGCACACGGTTCTGGCCATGATAGGCATCTTCTTCTATGTGGGCGTGGAAGTGGGGCTGGCGCAGTTCATGGTGGGCTATTTCGGCTTGCCTGAAGTGGGTGGAATGGTTGCGGCGGCGGCAGCGGCGTTCACCTTCTACTACTGGGGCGGAGCATTGGTGGGCAGGCTATTGGGTTCGTGGATGCTGACCAAGATCAATGCGGGCAGGCTGCTGGGTATCTTCGGCCTGTTGGCAATAAGTTGCGTGCTTATCTCGATCGGCACGACGGGACGGGTAGCGGTCCTGAGTCTGATCCTGTGCGGATTCTTCAACTCGATCATGTTCCCCAATATCTTTGCGCTGGGCATCACGGGGCTGGGTCCGATGACCAGCAAGGGCTCGGGACTGATTATGACCGCCGTGGTTGGCGGAGCGGTGATCCCAGTAGCGCTGGGCGGGCTAGTGGACCACTTCGGATTCCGCCCAGCGGCGATTCTGCCGGTGCTTTGCTACCTCTATATTGCCTTCTATGGATTCGTGGGACACAAGCCTACCCGGACGATTGCAGCGTAGATTGGTCGCTTGATGCAAAGGCCCTCCGGCGCGAAGCCGAAGGGCCTTCGTATGTACGCCATGAATGATTGACAGCCAACCCACCCAATGAACCGGACTCGAATGATGCAAGTTATTTGGGCCTGTTCACACTTCCCATGCGGAGGCTATTTCAGGAGGGAGCAGGGGGCTTCAGCCCCCTGAAAATGCCGCTCCATCAAGAGGGCTTTAGCCTCGGGCCTCTCTTTTCTTCCCCCGGAATGCTAAATGGTTAGAAGGAAACCTGGAAAAGCCGCCTCCGGGGCTAAAGCCCCGCCTATGCCGCGATCCATTCAGGGATCTAAAGACCCCCTGCTCCCTCCGCCGGGAACGGACCACCCAGCACTACCCAAAATGTGAATAAGCCCAAAACGCCTGACAGCATCGACGCAAATATTGGTGCGCAAATGCAGTCAGTTCCGCCCCGCGGGCACACACTGAACAGTTACCGCGCACCGTTCGCATGGCCCGTTCGCTGCAAGGCCAGCCGGGTGACGGAATCGCTCTGCTTCACCATTTCGCGGACCGAAAAACCCTTTTCCGCCAGCGCTCCGGTGGGACACGCCTGGACGCATTTGCCGCAGCCGGTGCAGTTTCGCGCCTGCCCCCAGCGATCGCGCAAATCGCTGACGATCCGGGAGTGGATGCCGCGCGATGCGACTTCCCACACATTCGCACCTTCCAACTCGGCGCACACCCGTACGCAGCGTGTGCACAGGATGCAGCGATTGTGGTCCAGCACGAAGCGATCGTGCGTCATGTCCACGGGTAGCCGCGGATTGTTGTAGGAGTAGCGCGCATGGGTGATGCCCAGGGATTGAGCCATCGACTGAAGCTCGCAATGGCTGTTCGAGACGCAGGCCGAGCAGACGTGATTGCGTTCCACCAGCAGCAACTCGACCGCCATTTTCCGGTAGAGCGTGAGCTTGGCCGAGGAGGTCTTGATCGACATCCCCTCCTGGACGGGAGTGGTGCAAGCCGGCAGCAGACGGTCGGTGCCCGCCAGTTCCACCATGCACACGCGGCAGGCTCCGACCGTGCTCAGTCCCTTCAGATAGCAGAGCGTCGGAATCTGTTTGCCGTTGGCGCGGGCCGCCTCAAGAATCGTTTGTCCTTCCGGGGCGGTTACCAATTCGCCGTCAATTCGCAGCGAGAGTGTTTTAGTCGGCATCTAGGCGCTCCTTTCCATCTCGTCTAACATCGTGGGCCTCAATTGGCCCCGACCGCGGCTCTCAGATCGCAGCGAAGGCAGCGGCGGCATTCTTCCAGCGCCTCTTGCGAATCGAGACCGGCTACAACTTCCACCTGTGATTGAACACGAACCTTTGCCGGCACATCGTGCGCCGTATGGCGGCGGCTGAGGCTCGGCTCGCCCGGCGCCTGACGGCTGAATTTGAACTCCGGAAAGAGCCTCTCCCAGCGCTCTTCGCCCATCAGGCGTTCGTCGATCTTGCGCGCCGCCTGCTTGCCGCCGCCCATGGCGTTGGAGACGTTGGAGGCGCCGGTGATGACGTCGCCGCCGGCATAGAATCCGGAGCGGCTGGTCTCCAGCGTGAAGCGATCCACAACGATCGTTCCCTCCTCCTTAAGCTCCAGCCCGGAGGCGCGGCAGAAGTCCAGATCGAAGGTCTCGCCCACGGCCAGGATCACGCTGTCGCAATCGAAGCGCTGTACCTCATCGGTGAGGATGGGCCGCTTGCGTCCCGATTTGTCGTATTCGCCGAGGCGCGTTTTAACCACCTCGATGGCCTTCACGCTGCCGTCGGCGCCGCCCAGAATGCGGTGCGGCGCGGCCAGAAAGACGAAGCGTACGCCCTCCTCCTCGGCCGCCTGAATCTCCTCGTCGATGGCGGGCATATCCTTGCGCTCGCGGCGATAAAGAATGGTGGCGCTCGATCCCATGCGCAGCACCGTCCGCGCGGAGTCGATGGCTGCGTTGCCGCCGCCGATGATCGTGACCCGCGAGCCGGGGGATGGCTGCTCCCGTTTAGCCGCCGATTCCAGAAACGGCAGAGCGGGATAGACGCCTTTCAGCTCGGTGCCGGGAAGATGCAGCCATGATTCCTTCCAGGTTCCGATGGAGAGAAAGACGGCATCGAACCGGCTTGCCAGATCGTTCAACGGAAGATCGAATCCCACCTTGGAGTTGAAGACCATCTTCACGCCGATTCTTTCGATGAGATCGAGTTCGCGGCGCAGCACGGACTTGGGCAGCCGGTATTCCGGGATGGCGAAGCGGAGCATTCCGCCGGCCTCGCCGTGTTCCTCGAAGATCGTTACGTCGTGGCCCAGCATGGTCAGATAGAAGGCAGCCGTCAGCCCCGTCGGGCCGGAGCCGGCGACGGCGATCTTGCGGCCCGTCGGCGCCAGCTTGCGCGCCGCGATGCGCTCCACCATCGGCTCAAAACGATCGGATTGATAGATGGCATCCGCGATATGGCGGTGGACTTCGCGCATGTTCACCGGTTCATCGAAGGACTGGCGGCGGCAGCGATTGTCGCAGGGATGCTGGCAAATCCGGCCCGTGGAAGCGGGCAGCGGATTGTCGAGGATCACCGACTCGAAGGCATCGTCGAGCCGGCCTTCCTGATAAAGCTCGAGGAAGCGCGGAATGTTCATCCGCAGCGGACAACTGTTTTCGCAGGGAGAGAGCGCCAGTTCCTGGCATACGCCGGCGCGGCAACGCCGCGCCACAATATGGTCTTCATACTCTTCGCGGAAGTGGCGAATGGTGGTGAGCACGGGATTGGGCGCCGTCTGGCCCAGGCCGCAGAGCGAACTTTCGCGAATCATCCGCACCAGCTCGTCAAGCAGACTCAGTTGCTCCGCGGTTCCGCTGCCTTCGGTGATCGCATTGAGGATGCGCAGCGCCTTGTTCAACCCCACTCGGCAGGGTACGCATTTGCCGCAGGACTCGGAGTGGGTGAACTCGATGAAGTAGCGGGCCACATCGACCATGCAATTGTCTTCATCCATCACCACCATGCCGCCGGAACCCATGATGGAGCCGATCTGCGCCAGGCTCTCGTAGTCCACCGGAGTATCGAGCATCTCCGCGGGAATGCATCCGCCGGAAGGTCCGCCGGTTTGCACGGCCTTTACGCGGCGTCCGGCCACTGCTCCTTCTCCAATGTCGTAGATGAAGCTCTTCAGCGGAGTGCCCAGCGGCATTTCCACCAGCCCGGTGTTTTGGATCTTGCCCACCAGGGAAAAGACCTTCGTCCCAGGACTCTTCACGCTGCCGGTCTCGGCAAACCATGCGGGTCCGCGGCTCACGATCGGCGCAATGTTGCACCAAGTTTCAACGTTGTTGATGTTAGTCGGCTTGCCCCATATCCCTTTCTGCGCGGGAAACGGAGGACGGGGACGCGGCCGGCCGGCAAAACCTTCGAGCGACGCGATCAGGGCCGTTTCCTCGCCGCAAACGAAAGCCCCCGCGCCTTGCACCAGTTCGATATTGAAGTTGAATCCGCGATCCAGGATGTTCTTGCCCAGCAGTCCATACTCCCGCGCCTGTTCGATGGCGCGAGTCAGGCGGCGCACCGCCAGGGGATACTCGGCGCGCACATAGACGATGCCCTCGGTGGCGCCCGTCACATAAGCTCCGATAATCATCCCCTCCAGCAGCGAATGAGGATCGCCCTCGATCTCGTTGCGGTTCATATAGGCGCCGGGATCGCCCTCGTCGGCATTGCAAACGATGTATTTCGTATCCGCCTTGGCCTTGGCCAGAAAATCCCATTTGTTGCCGGTAAGGAAGCCCGCGCCTCCGCGTCCGCGCAGCCGCGATGCCTTGATCTGTTCGATCACAGACTCCGCGCGCCCGTCGATCAGCACTTTATAAAGAGCCTGGTATCCGCCAACGGCAATGTATTCCTCGATGTCTTCGGGATTGATCAGTCCGCAATTGCGCAGGACGATCTTCTTCTGTCCCTTGAAAAACGGAAGCGCATTCCAGGGCGCGATTTCAGGATAACCCTGGCCATATTTCACATACCCGGTAATGTGATCCCATTCCTCGATCTTGCAGAAAATCAGATCGGGCGGCATCACCCTGCTGGAAAGGCTTTCGAGGATGCGGCCCGCGTCGTTGGCATGAACGCGCCGCAGGATCACCAGCGGAATCCCCGGAAGCCGGACGCCAACCAGCGGCTCCTGAAAACAGGAACCGAAGCAGCCCACGCCGGCCAGCAGCACATCTTGCCCGCTGCTTTGGATCGCCTCGTTCAAGGCGTGGTAAACCTCTTCCGCTCCGTTGCCCCGGCCGCAGGTGCCCATGCCGACTGTCAGGCGCGGGATGGCCGGCAGCAGTTTGGCAAGCCCGGATTCACGCACCGCGTTGAACGCGCCAATATCCAGAATTCGCGGCATCACTTCCTCCCTTGGGTGAGAGCTTTCACTTCCCGTTGCAGCGTGCGCTCATTCACATGGCTCAGGATGTGGTGGTTCACTTCAACCACCGGCGCCAGCGCGCACTGGCCGAAGCAGGCTACGGTGCGGACGGTGAACTTGCGGTCGGGCGTGGTGAGCGCCAACTTATCGGCGTCGCCGGTTTCGCTCTGGTCCTCTCCGCTGAGTCCCAGATCCAGGCACAGCTTCGCCAGCAAATCCCGCGAGCCGCGTGTATGGCAGGCTGTTCCACGGCAGACGCAGACCACATTGTCGCCTTGCGGATCGAGGTTGAAGAGCGCAAAGAAGGTTGCCACGCTATACACTTTCGCCGGGGGAATCCCGGTCCGCTCCGCGACGTATCGCAAAGACTCCATCGACAGATATTTGTGAGCATTGGCGGATTGAACAGCTTCAAGGATTCCCAGCAGCGCTCCGGGGCGGTCCTCGTGCCTTGCAATCGTCTGGTCGATCAGCAGCTTCTCGTGAGCATCCAGAACTTCATCGGCGACACTCTGCATCATTCCTTCTCTCCAGGCGCCGCGTCACTGGCAGGGCTATGCGAAGCCCGCCGGGCGCGGAGCGCTTGCCATGATTTGGGGATCGGTGGCACAACCGCCGGCCGCTTGCTCCGGAATGCCCAAACTCATTGAGAGGGCGCGCATACCGGCCCCCCCTCCCTTGCTTCTGGACTCTGTCTCCGGAGAGGAAAGAGGATGGAATAGAGCATTCGCTATTGGCGTTTCGCATGGACGGCGAAAAAGAACGCCCTGCTCGAAACTCAGCGCGATCCGCAGTGAATCACCCCTTGGAGAATGTCCGTCATAAAATGGTAATGCTCTCGATGAACGTCTGAATGTGCCTCAGATCACACCCGTTTGTGATGATGGTTCTGAGCGGAGAATTACAGAGGAAGTACTTCGATGCCGGTCACCGTCGCATAGCCCTCCACCGGAACGAAACTCAGCAGCAGTTTCCCCTGGGCATTCGGTTCGAGGCCGGTGAACTTGCGAACGACCACATCCGTTTGGCGTCCTTCCCAGGCAAGGTCGAAGTTCTTGAGGAGCGTATTTCCATTGCAGAATACGTCGAAGATATGGGCAACCGCGGCCCGGTTATCGCCGGATGGGGATGAAGACTGGTCCCAGTCGCCGTGGCGCGCCGCGAAATACAGCGATACGGAGTATCTTCCCGGCGTAACGGGAATCGCATAGGAGAAGTTGCCCCAGCGCTCGGTTTCATAGAGTTCAGGGTCGTCGGTGCCGCTTACCGGGGTGGTGTAGGAAGCTAGCTGGCCACCCTCGAAGTAACTGTCCGGACTCCACCAGTGGCTATCGTTGGAGTAATAGGGAGATTGCCGGGTCAGCAGGCGCGCGGGCCGCATATGTCCTCGGAACCCGGGCAGAATCTCGATGGCGGAAAGGGTAGCCTGCTTGCCGTCCTCGCCGGAAAACTCCAGATGCAGCAGCCCATCCGCCGCCGGAGTTATGTCGGTGAATACCTTCACGTCGGCGGTGCGGCTGGCTCCGGCATCGGCCACGATGTCGAAACGGGTCAGCAGCGTCCTGCCGTTGGCGCGCACGGTCATGGTGCGGCTGCCTTCCCCGCCGGTTGCGGTAGATTCCGGGTCATATACCGTCTCGGCAAAGTGCAGGCGCAGTTCGTAGATGCCCTTCTTCAGGGGAATCGCGTAGCGAAATTGTCCCTGCCGGCTGGCGCGGTAGAAATCCGGGTCCTGAGTGCGCCAGATGTGCGGCATGGAGCTTTTCACCGCCGTGCCGCCATCGAACCACTGATCGGTGTTCCACAACTTGCCCGCATGATCGACAAAGCTGCGGCCTGCGCCGGCCAGGATGCGAACCTCCTCGCCCACCGGCGGGCCAAGCTGCGATTCCGCGGGCTGGGCAGCGGACGGATTCGATCCTACTGCCGAAGGGGTTTGCGTCCTCTGCCGCAGGAGAAGCATGGCGAGACCGAGAAACAGAAACGTGAGCACGGCGGCAAGCCACCAGGCTCGGCGGACGGAGAGACGAAACCGCAGTTTCAACTGCCGGGTTGCGGCGCTCTCGATTCCTGACCGGCTTGTAGCGGGGAGATCGTCAGGAACCGGCGGAGCTTCTGCCGGTAGCGGAGCGGCAGAGACGAATTCTGGAACGTATTGCCCCACGGGAATGGCGATATGGAGCCGATGCGACGCGCCCTCGCCGGCGTAGTACTCAGCCAGCCGCTTGCGCAAGCGGTTGGCCTCGACCCGCACGATCGAGTCGGAGTTCTGATCGTAGGAAGATTCGCGATGGAAGACCTCCACTCCAACGGTATATTCCTTGATCTGGCGGGCTTCCCCCGCGAACAGCTTTTCGCACAGATACGACAGCAGATGCGCGAGCATGGGCGCGCGCGTAAATTGCTCGGAGTGAAGCACCGTTTGCAATTCCGCGCGCTGGGCTTCCAGATCGCTCGACTTTGGGCCTTCCATCGCCATCGTTTACCTGTCCATCCATACCCGGACTGATTGTAATGCTATAGCTCCTTGAGCCTTGAATTGGGAAGTCTTTAACGGTTGTGGCTACCGGGAAATTTGGCCTGTAACGGCGGGTAACCTCTGCCGCTTCACTGCCGTCGAGCCGCTCCGCGCCCGCTTCCCAACCACCGTAAGTGGAAGCAGGACTGCGAGTTCGCTATCTCCAAGCGAAAATTTAACCCCGACGAAACGGGAAGGTAGCAGGTATAGCGTTGCGGGTTGCCGGAGCGCGGTCTCTACTGAGGTCGATGCAGGGAGCAGATCGCTGGAGCCGGCAAGCGCAACAGCCAACTTCCACGAAATGCCCATACGCAGGAGAGGTGAATCCATGAGAAGACTGGTGATGATGCTGGCTGCGATGAGCCTGCTGACGTGCGCGGCCCCCTACGGGAGGACAGACCCCAGCCCCGACGCAGCCAATAAGGACAAATTGGATGGGGCCAAAATGGCGGAGATAAAGGGAGACTTGGCGCGCATCCACAACGATTATGCGAAGGCCGTTTCCTACTATTCGGCAGCCCTTCGCGTCTCCCGACAGAATGCCGCTCTTTATAACAAGCTGGGCATAGCCGAGTTGCAACTGGGCGAGAAGGGGCCTGCAAGCAAAGACTTTGGAAGGGCGCTGAAGTACGATCCTCAGCTCATTTCCGCGATGAACAACCTGGGCGCCGTGAACCTCATGCAGCGGAAGTACAAACCCGCTATCGTCTACTTCAAGCGGGCGCTGGCGTTGGATGAGTCGAGCGCGCCCACCCATCTCAATCTCGCCGAAGCCTGGATGGGCCTGGGCGAGGCGGATCGCGCCATGACCGAATACGGCCGCGCTCTGGAGCTTGACGCCGATGTTCTCACCAGCAGTCAGGAGGGAGTTATTGCCCAGGTATCGACGCCGGAGCAGCGCGCCCACATTTCGTACCTGATCGCGAAATCGTATATGAAACGCGGCAACCTCGACGGAGCATTGGACTATTTGAGCAGAGCCAAGGAGCAGCACTATCCCGATCTGGACAAAGTGTATACCGACCCGGATTTTGCCCCGCTCTGGAAAGACCCCCGTCTGGCAAAGATCGTCAAGCGATAGACGTTCCTGTCCAGGCAATGCCGCGCGTCGCCGTGGGAAGGCGCGTCGATGCGCGGCAACAGGCTGCGGAATAACTCCGCTTTGTAACAGGGCACGACTTCAGTCGTGCCGAAAATGCCGCAGAATGAGTGCGGCCTTTAGGCCCTGCCGAATGCTTTTCGGGGGCTTCGACTTTCATTCGGGGTTTTTCCGCAGCCTGTTTAGTCGCTGAGGAACTCAAATTACTTCCTTCAGGAGCTACGCGAGCCACCCGACCGCTCTTACTGCACCGTCAGCGCCAGCGAGGTGTTTTGCGTGATGGCGGTAATGCCATTGCTGGACTGGGCGGTGACGGTGACCGTATAAGTACCGGCGGGAGTAGGGAGATTTTGCGGCGGCCCGTGGTGCTCATAATCGTAACGCGGATTGCAGCCGGTTGTGCCCAGCATGGTGACCAGGCCGACCAGGGCTACGAGCGAAACCCTGTTCAGCCAGCGGCGGCGGCGTCCTCCCCATGCCAGTCCCAGCAGGCCCAGTCCTCCGGGAAGCAAAAACGCCCAGACGATGGGGCTGGCGGTGCGGGGGACAATCGAGGCAGTCGAGGCCGCCTGGGTTCCGATGACCATCGAGCTAGTGACCGCGCCAATGGTGGTAGGAAGAATTTCGACGTTCTCCGGGGTAAAAGCGCAGGAGGCCTGATCGGGAAGACCGGAGCAGGAGAGCGTGACAAACATCGGGGCCGTCAACGCCGCTGCATTCGACGGAGTAACGGTGGCTGTAACGGTGCCGGACTGGCCGGGGGTGAGGGAGAGCGTGGCCGGGGCAACGGAAACCTGAAAGCTCGGCGTGGCGGAAACCAGGGCGTGAACCCCGGTAGCCAGCGAAGCAGAAGCTTGGCGGGACTCGTCGCCGTTATACACCGCGCGCAGGGAGTGGTCGCCGGCAGGCAGGGATAGCACGGCGCCGGCCTGACCTTCGGCGTTCAGGGCCACGCCAGCCAGCGGTTTGCCGTTGTCTTCGATGGAGACGGCTCCGACAGCGGGCAGTCCATCCTCGCCGGTCACGATCACGGCAACGGCGGCTTGGGTGCGTCCGGCCTGGTCGCGGGTTTCCACAGTCAGCGTGGTCTGCGTGGCCAGACCCGGCGCATTCTCCGCAGCCAAAGCCATCGCGGGCATCAATAGCGCGATGCCAAGTCCTGCAACCAACTCAAGCCGCATCCCGCGGCGGATCAAACCTCTCACTTGCGCCTGCTCCAAATCTCAAGAAAATTGTGGCTCGCCCGGTTGCCGCAGCGTAAAACACTATTGTATCCGGCGGAGCCGCGCCGAAGCCATTCCTGCTGTTGTTTGGACGCAGTTGATGGAGATTGGTGTTCGATTGGCGGCCTGGGGAATTTACAATGGGCAGCATGATCGCTCATCTGCGCGGAAAGCTCATCCACAAACAGCCCGGTCAGGCCATCGTCGAGGCGGCTGGGGTGGGCTACGACGTGACCATCTCAGTGCCTACCTTTACGGCGCTGCCCTCCGTGGGGCAGGAGGCCGCGCTGCACATCCATACCCAGGTGCGCGAGGACCAGATTGCGTTCTTCGGCTTTCTGGACCGTGAAGAGAAGCGGCTCTTCGAGCGGCTGATTACCGTCTCCGGCGTCGGTCCCAAGCTCGCCATTACGATTCTGAGCGGCCTTTCCGTTGAGCGGACCGTGCAGGCCATTCGCGGCCAGGATCACGCGCAATTGACGCGAATTCCCGGCGTGGGCAAGAAGCTGGCCGAGCGCCTGGTAGTTGAGTTGAAAGACAAGCTGGACGATTTTGCCGCCGCGCCGGTGCATTCGGCCGTGCAGGGTCCAGCCGCCGAGGATGTGCTATCGGCGCTGGTCAATCTGGGCTATCAGCGGCCCGCAGCGGAAAAGGCAATTCAGCAGGCCGTAGCCAAGGATGCCGCGCTGGGGGCCGATTTCGACGGGCTCTTCCGCGCGGCGCTGAAGGTGATCCGGTAAGGCGTGGCGGAGGGCGGTTGTTTTGGACGCGGAAACAACTTGGAGTTTTCTCTGAATCCTAGCCAAATCACTTGCCATTTATTGGGCGTTTGGTAAATGGGTGGCAACCACGCTCCTCGACTGTCCACCTATTATCGGTAGTTGAAACATCGGCCCAGTATGGCTTCCGCCTGCCAAAGTGACCGGAGTAATTGAGCAAATCGCAGCCCATCCCGCGCAATCTGTCCGAAATTTGTACAAAATCTTCAAAAACCGCTCAAGTTCACCGCCCGTCTGTCGATATTTGGGACATAGAAGTCCTTGAACCGGGAAACAGGAATCAGGAGCAGGCAACTATGGGAATTACTCCGATCACCAACCTCACTCCGCTGCCGATCGCCCGGCCTATCGAAATCGATATTGGATTGCCCCCGATGCAAAGGGTCGAGAACTCGGTTAGAACCGGCGACGAGACCTATTCGCCCAGCGACGGTAGATCGGCGGACGAATCGGAAGACGAGTTCGACAGTCCGGCCCCCGAAGACGAACTGGAGCTCAAGGCACAGCCAGCCGAGAACGGCCAGAGACGCCAGATCAATTTTTTTGCGTAGTTCACTGATGAAAAGTCCAGTCCGAATGGCTTAACCTTATCGAACCGGACCGCCGATTGACGCAGCGCGCCTCCCATCCGACCGATTCCAAGTCCCTTGCAATAAATGACGGTGAAATCATTTCCGGACAGACTTGCAATTGTCTGGTCTTTCTGATAGTTTACTAACCAGTTAGTTAAAACCGATGAATACACCCTACCCAAACCGCACACAGGCAGAACGCGCCGACCAGACCCGCGCGCGCATCCTCGATGCCGCTGTTCGGCAGTTCAGCGAAAACGGGCTGGCCGGGGCGCGCACCGAGCAAATTGCCGAGGCGGCGGGGGTGAACAAGGCACTGCTCTACTACTACTTTGAAGGGAAAGAGGCGCTGTATGCTGCCGCTTTGGAGTCGGTGGCCGAAGGCGTGCGGGCCTCCAGCATGGCCGTGCTGGATGGGAATGCCTCGACCGGAGAACGCTTCCTCGCGTCGGTCCTCAACCATTTCGACCGCATTCACACCAATAGGGGATTCCAAAGCCTGATGCAGCAGGAGATGATTCGCCTGCACCGCGGCGAGGACAACGCCCTTTCGACGCTAGTGGAAAGAGTATTCCGTCCCATGATGGAGCGGATGCGGCAGGTGCTTGAAGAGGGCATAGCTTCAGGCGAACTGATCCGGACCGACCCAGCGCAGATCATTTATGCGGCGCTGGGAGCCAATGTCTTCTATTTTCTCTCCGCGCCGCTGATGCGCTTGATTCAAGGCATCGACCCGCTGGAGAGCGGCGCATTGGAGTTCCGCCGGAACGCATCGATAGAGTATCTGGGGCAGACCCTCTTTATCGACCGGGAGCATGGGGCGCGGGTGGCCGCGCGGATACTGGAAGCCACGCCTATGCCTCAAACCGATAAGATTGAGAAAAACCAAACAGTTTGCAAGTGAGGATGCGAGGATGGAAAAGAAACCCAACAATGGCTTGGCGCGGAAGGCGCTGTCTATCTCCATTCTTCTCAACCTGACTCTCGTTTTCTGCGCAATGCTGGGCGGACCGAATGGAATCGGCAAAGCTCTGATATGGCTTTCCGAACTGATAGCCGCGCCGCCCAGCCCGGTCATCCATCTTGTGGTTACACCTAGTCAACAGATGGCTCAGAGCCTCTTTCTCACCGCGGCGGATTCTCTGGCGATCTCATTGCTGTTCTATTATCTGGCCGCTTGGGTGATTCTGCATCTGGGATACGGAATCGCGAGGATTCTACGAAATCGGAAGCCGCCCGAAAACATCAGGATTTTCTGAATCAATCTTTCCTTCCGGGCGGCATTCCATCGAGCGAAAGCCGCGCCCTTTCAATCCTTCGGACGATGCGGAGACTAAGCATCGGCGGGCAATTGAAAAATAGGCGAGACCGCATAGAACGCGAGCAAGACGGAAGACGCCGCGCAAGCAAGACGAAATTCATAATAGAGATGAAAAAGCGAGGCACAAATGAATGCGCGCAATCGAGTTTTTCTGATATTGGGTTTGCTTACCATCGGATCGCTGATCTGGTACTTCGTCACGGTGCGGCCCTCGACCGACTTGCAACTGATCGGCACGGTGGACGCCAACGAGGTGCTGGTGAGCAGCAAGATTCAGGGCCGCATCCAGACGCTGACCGTCGATGAAGGCCAGGAGGTCAAAGCCGGCCAGCTGATCGCCATCATTGAAAGCGACGACCTGCAGGCCGCGCGCAAGGCTGCCGAGGCCAACGAATCGAGCCAGAAGGGCAAACTGGGCGAGACGGTTGAAACCGAGCGCCAGACCCGCGGCGAGGTTGGCAGCGCCGCCGTCAACGCCGAGGCTCTGCTACAGGCGGCGCGGGCCTCGTTAGCGCAGGCGCAGGCGCAGTACGACCACCAGCAAGCCGACACCAGCCGCACCGTGGCTTTGGCCCAGCAGGGCATCATGAGCGAGCAATCGAAGGACGATGCCGTCACCAGCCTGCAGGCCGCGAAGGCTGCCGTGGATACGGCGCGGGACAACGTCTCCGCTGCCGAAGCCTCGTTGCGCCAGGCCCGCGCGCACGAATTGCTCGCATCGGTCGCGGCCCGCACCGTGGACTCGACTCGCGACCTGGTCGTGAATGCCCGCGCCCTTGCCGAGCAGGCCAAAGTCGAGGCGGGTTACGCGCAAGTCTTTGCCCCGGTCAGCGGAAAGGTCAACGTTCGCGCCGCGCGCCAGGGCGAGGTGGTTGCTGCGGGCGCGCCTATCGTCACCATCATGGACCTCACCCAAACCTGGATATACGCTCCGCTGCCGGAGACCCAGGCCGACGCCGTGCAGTTGGGCGACTCGCTGCGCGTGGTCATGCCCAGCGGCGCAACCGTTCAAGGCAAGGTGATCAACAAGGCCGCAGAGGCCGACTTTGCCACCCAGCGCGACGTGAGCGCCCGCAAGCGCGACATCAAAACCGTGCAGTTGAAGCTGCTCATCGACAATCCCGGCGAACGCTTCGTTCCCGGCATGACCGCCGAGGTCTATATCCCCAAAAGCAGGCTGGTGAAGCAGTGAGAGCAGCGGCCACCAACAGCATCGAAACGCAAAGCGGCCCACGCCCGGCGATTGCGGTTGAAAACATCGTCAAGCGCTACGGCGACTTTGAAGCCGTTAAGAGCGTGAACTTCTCCGTGGCCGATGGCGAGATATTCGGCCTGCTCGGGCCCAACGGCGCGGGCAAAAGCACGCTCATCCGCATGATGACCACGCTGATCCCGGTCACCAGCGGCCGCGCCATCGTCGCCGGTCACGACGTGGCTAAGGATCCCGATGCGGTGCGCCGCATGATCGGCGTCATCCCCCAGGCCCTCACCAGCGACCCCGACCTCACCGTCGAAGAGAACCTCAGCATCTACGCCAAGCTCTACAGCGTTCCCAAAGCCGAGCGCCTAAAAAACATCGCCGAAGTCCTAGAAGCCGTGGATCTCGCCAAATGGCGCGGCGCGCAGACCAAGACCTTATCCGGCGGAATGCGCCGCCGGCTGGAGATCGCCCGCGGCCTGGTGCACAACCCGCGCATTTTCTTCCTCGACGAGCCCACCACCGGCCTCGATCCCGTCTCCCGCATCGCTGTTTGGGAGATGCTGAACAACCTGAGGACTACCCGCCATCTCACCATGCTGCTCACGACTCACTACATGGAAGAGGCAGACAAGCTCTGCGACCGCATCGCCATTGTCGATCACGGCAACCTTGTTGCCCTGGGCACACCGATCGAGTTAAAGCACAACGTCCCCGGCGCCAACGTCGTCGAGGTCCACTTCGACCGGGAAAACGTCGAGTGGCAGGCTCGCCTCGAACAGCTTGACGGCGTCACCAGCGTGCAGGCCGAGAGCGCCGGCTTCTATCGCGTGCTCACCTCCTCGGGATCCAAAACTACCATGCAGTTAGTCGAGTTAGCGGCGCAACTCGGCGAAACGCTCACCTCTCTCAGCGTTCAGAACACCACCCTCGACGACGTATTCGTCCACTACACGGGCCGCCAACTCCGCGATGAGCAGGTCAAACCGCCCGTCTTCACCCTGCCGCCCCGTCCGGGAGCACAGCCATGAACAGAATGTTCGCCATTGTCGAGCGCGAGATGCGCAAGTTCTTTCGTTCGCCCACGCTGATGATGATGTCGCTGATGATGCCCGTCCTGCAATTGCTCATTATGGGCAATGCCTTCGGCGGAAAGATCGTCGGTGAAAAGGTCGCCATCGTCGACTACGACCACGGACCGCAGGCCGTCAAACTCCGCGAGGCCTTTGACGCCATCGCCGTCAACATCAAGACCTTCACCACCGTCGAGTACTCCAACGAAGTGCAGGCGCGCGAAGATGTGCGCACCGGCAAGATCAACGCCGCCGTCATCATCCCCGCCCAATATTCCCGCCGCGTCTATGCACAGAATGCTCCCGTCATCGGCCTGGTCGTCGATGATACAGATCAGTTCAGCTCGGCCTCGATCGAGTCCGAGATGCAGTTGGTAGTTTTTTCGCTCACCGCATCGGTGATCCAGCCCCGCCTGGCCAGCCAGATCGCTCTTGAAATCGTCGAGCTTTATCCTTACGTCAATTACATGAAGTTTTTGCTGCCCCTCACGATCGCTCTCGCCATGTATATCTCCGTCATGATTGGCGGCGGCATGTTATATATCGACGATAAGGCGCGCGGCGTTCACGAAGGCTATCTTGTAACTCCCATCACGAGCTTGGAGTTAGTTTTCGGGTTGAATCTGGCGGGCTCCATCAAAGCCATACTCGCCGGTATTTGCCTCACGGTGATCGGGTCGCTGATGGCCGGCTTGGGCGTCATCTTCCATCCCATGGCCGATCTGGAGCTTCTTGCACTTATCATCGTTACATCCATCGCATTCAATGGCATGATGTTCCTGCTGATGGTACGCGTCGACGATCCACTCGTTCCACGCGCCATGTTCGGCGTTCTCAACACTCTCCTTCTCTACCCCTCCGGCGGTATGTATCCCATCGCAGCCTTTCCCGCATGGCTGCGAGCTATCTCCGTCATCGACCCTTTCACTTATTGTGTCGATGGCTTCAAAGCCATACTTCTCAAGGACGGCGGCTTCGTAGCCATCCAATACGACCTGCTCTTCCTGTTCCTGTTCGGCATCGGCACGCTGCTCGTCGCCACTCCGCTGTTCAAGCGGACTATGTAACCATTCTCGTACAAGAAAACATCCAATAACTTAAGAAAGCTCTGAATAAGTCTTTTCTCCCGTGCGGCATTCTCAAGCCCCGCCTATGCCGTGATCCATTCATGGGTCGAAAGCCCCCTGCTCCATCCGCAGGGAACGGACTGCCCAGCACTACCCAAAGCTAGTTAGGTCTGTATCGGCGCGGGCAGGCGGGCGAGCGGAAAACGCTGGCGGATCTCGTAGCGAGCGCCGCTGGGCACGAGATGGCTTTCGTAAAGAAGAAATTCCTCGGCGACGAAGCGGGTGAACGCCGGCTGGCGGTGAATCCGGGTCTTCCGTTCGCGGAGTTCCGGGCCGCGGCCTTCGCCTTTGCCGCGTGCCAGTGTGATATGCGGATGGAAGGGACGCGTCTCAGGCACGAAGCCGCAAAGGCCGGTGGCTGCCGTGACCCGCTGCTGAAGAGAGAGCAGCTCGGATGTTAGCACGACGCCGGCAAAGAAGATTCCGGCGCGGTCGAAGAAGCCCAGCGTCTCAAGCTGCACAGGAACGGGCGGCGAACGCAGTTCGCTCAGCCGCGTAACGAGGCAGGAGTATTGTTCCGGGCCGGTATTGCCCAGGAATTGCAGCGTGACGTGCCAGGATTCGGGCGCCGACCAGCGCAGCCCGTCCCGATTGGATTTGAGCCGGGCCGAAACCGCCGCGAGCTCGGCGATGACCGTAGCCGCCAGGGGAATCCCAATAAACAGTCGCATACGAAGATAGTCTAAAACAGGTTGAGCAAAGGCTTTCTCGCGCCAGAGCATGAGGAGGAGCTTTCGGCTTTGGTTCGCGGCCTCGCAGTCAAATAGCAGATTCAGTGGGAATGGCGCCTAGGCTACAGCTAATCGGCATAGGGGGAGCGGTAAACCGCTCTCCCCTGCCACACCACCGGACAAGCGGGTCCGCATCCGGCGGTTCGAGAAGTTGAGGTCAACAGAGACGTGGGATGCCCAACTGATCGGCCC